>Ga0134094_1000029_pt1 | contig 223818 bp, 162 predicted proteins | sample 5_1taG_FD_94458 | JGI IMG/M metagenome (GOLD analysis project Ga0134094, IMG submission 94458) | Switchgrass degrading microbial communities from high solid loading bioreactors in New Hampshire, USA - 5_19_20_110_A1 metaG | ecosystem: Engineered > Bioreactor > Semi-continuous > Anaerobic >... | reverse complement strand
TTATCTATTCTGTCAACTCAACCCTGCTAATTTTGGAGTTCAAATTTTACCTCAAAAATAATCGTCGATTTGTTTCCATGTACGTATTTTTGACCTTTAGGTTGAGTAGACAACTTGGATGTAATTTTTGAAACCCGCTTAAATAAACACTTACAGCTTTGTAATCAATACCACGCACTCCACATGGTGGGTGGGAGAGGCAATGTCGAGATCCCCCATCCGCTTCGCGCCATTAGCAGCCAGATCACGATCACCTTTGATGGGCTTCCGTATGGTGCCTCGAGTTTCACAGACAACCGGCAGCGTGTGATATCCGAATCTATCAATGAAGATGGAGTCTCACAAGTCGTCGTCGACATTTCAGTAGACACGACTGATCGAACGGGCCGCGCATTTCTGCCAGTGACTGATGAGCATCTGAAGGAGTATCTCGGCACTTCCCGGCACATAACCCCAGACTACGAGCCGATCAAGGAAGCTGCCATGAAGGTGGTCGGTGATGAAAACGATGTCTATCGGGCGGTAGAGAAACTCCTAGTCTTCACCCACAACTACATTGACTACGCGTTGACACTTGAGATCTTCTCTGCTCCTGACATCTTTGAGCGCAAGCAAGGGCGTTGTACTGAGTACGCCATTCTGTTTGCCTCCTTGACCAGGGCAGTAGGTATTCCTTCCCGCCTGGTGTTCGGCTTCCGCTATAGCGGGACGACCTGGATGGGGCATATGTGGAACGAGGTCTATGTAGATGAATGGATCGCTGTGGACGCGGCTCAAGGCCAAATGGCTCCGGATGCACTTCTTGTGAAGGTCGCGCATGCACCGAGCCTGACTGGAGAAGAGAATCTGCAAGCAACTGTCTTCACCGGACATCGCCTCAATATCGATAGCGTTACGCTGAGGGAGATCGAAGCTCCTGAGGGCGTTCCAGCCAAATCGGGCATCTACGGGAACCAGTATACGAGCCGCGAACATGCCTGCCAGATATCCGTGCCCGAGACGTGGACCATGACAAAAGGCGAACTGGTAGGCCAGTCCATGTTGGTCATGCAAAACAAGGCGGGAGGAGCCTCGGCAGTACTCATGACCTTCGATGCTCCCATGGGCGTCAGTGCAAAGGAGGTTCTCGACGGCTCCATTCAGCAGGCGGCGACGAGGATGTCTGCTACGGCGCTATCTAGCGGCACCGCAACTCTGGGCAACCTGACCGGCGTATCAGCGCGGCTAAGAATCGACGCAGAAGGCGCGGAGGTTCTCCAGGACATGATTGTGGCAGTGTCTGACGACATAGTGTACGTGGTGACTCTCACTGCCTTGGCGGCTGCGTGGGATTTGTTCGCCCCGGATTTTCAGGAGATCAGAGACAGCTTCGTCTCTTGGAGGTAGGACCTGCGCGGCAGGAGCGGGCCGCAGGATCAACTGACACTCCTAGCTAGATACTGAGAGCCATGGCAGTAACGCATCGGCGTCAGCCACGGCTCTCGTTTCGGGGGTATGGTAACTGGCATCGTCGGATTTTGCGTCGTCGAGTTAGCCCCGCTACTGCACTAAGGCTATCCTTTGAGCGCGCCCGCCAGGGTTCCTCTGAGGATCCAGCGGTTGCCGATGATGTAGAGCAGCAGTGTGGGCGCTGCCGCAATGACAGCAGCTGCTGCGTACCTTGGCATGTTGTCGGTTCCGTAGGCGTTGATGAACTGGGCGACCCGCATCTGCATCGTGAAGAGCTTTTGGTTGTTGATCATGATCAAGGTCAGCAGGTAGTCGCTCCAAGCCCCGATGAACACCAGAAGCGTCGCGAGGACTGTGGCTGGCGTGGCCAGGGGAAGCATGACCCGGAGGAACACGCCCAAGTGCCCAGCCCCGTCAATCCTCGCTGCCTCCGCCAGCTCTGACGGGAGGCTGCGGAAGAATGACCTGTAGATAATCGTCCAGAACGGGATCCCAAATGCCGCTATAGGCAAGAAGACTCCCGGCAGCGTGTCGAGCAGGCCGAGCTGGCCGTTCAGTTTGTGCAGGGGAATCAGGACCATCTGCACGGGCACGAAGTAGCCGGTCAGGATGACGTAGAACATGACCTCGGTCCATCGGTTGCGGTAGCGTGCGAAGATGTACCCGGCCATCGCTGCAGACGGCACAGTGCAGACGATCGCTCCGATGCAGACTTGCACCGTGTTGATGAAGCCCTGGTCGATTTTGACTGCCGTCCACGCCTCTTTGAAGTTGGTCCACATGATCTGCTTGGGCAGAGCCCATGGGTAACGTGCAAACTCGAGGCGCGTTTTGAACACAAAGAACCACGGGAGGAAGAGCGGCAGAATGATGATCAGCGCGAGCACAATCAAGATGACGAGTATGAGCAATGCCGATGGATCAAAGCCTCTGCGTCGCCGCCAACCGGTCCACCTCTTGGTTTGTTCTGCGGTGATGAGGTCTATGCTCCTCATGCGATATCACCACCCCTTCGCTGCAACGAGAACTGCGCGACCGATAGGAACAGCGACATCAGGAAGATTACGACACCGATAGCTGCTGCCAGACCGTAGTGCCAGTTCACGAACCCCTGCCTGTAAAGGACTACGGCAAGAGTCGTGGAGGAGTAGCGTGGCCCGCCCTGAGTCATTAGGTACACTATGTCAAACAGCTTGAGGCAGCCTACTGTGTTTATGATTGCGAGTATTCGAATAGGGTAAGAAACCATTGGCGCGACCACATATACGGCGTACTGGAATCGATTGGCTCCGTCAAGTTCGGCGGCTTCTCGGATTTCGGCCGATATCTGCTCGATGTTCGCCATCAGATAGACAATGCCAAAGCCGATGTAAGCCCACGTGGCTATTGCGAACAGTGACCAGAACACGTTGCCCGGGTCGCCCAGGAAGTCGATCCTTGCCAACCAGGTCCATCCGAGTGTTTTCGACAGCGTTGCAATCACCCCGAACTTAGGAGCAAAGACGAACCGCCCGAGCATCGCCACGATGGTCGAAGGAATGATGCTCGACATGTAATAGACTACGCGCAAGACGCCGGTGAAGCGGCTCTTGTATGCGACGAGAGAGAAGGCGATGAAGAAAGCAAGCGGGATCTGAATGACAATACTCCAAAAGGCCCAGATGAGGACATGAACAAAACCAGCCCGGAATTCCTCGGAGTGGACACCGAATATCAGTGCTCTGTAGTTCTCTAGGCCGATATAAGTAGATTCACCCACACCGCTGGTTTGCATCAGAGACGTGCGGAATGTCTCTTCTATGGGATAGAACATGAACACTAAGAGAAATGCAACAGCAGGAAGGAGGAACAGCAACTGGAAGATAAGTCTGCCGTAGTCGTACTTCTTCTTCCGCGGCACTTCGTGCCAGTTTGCCTGGGCGAGGGGAGCTGCGTCCGGGCTGCCGCTCATTCTCTACCAACTCCTCGTTGACAATGGATCTGCGCCGAGTCTGACGAGAGTCTGTGTGAGGCGCAGGATCCCCTGCGCCCCACACACGCCTGAGGTCCAAGAGCCATCGCTGTTACTTGACTGGCCCCAACGCCGCGGCAACTAGGTCTTCATAGGCTGCCAGAGCCTGCTTGACATCTGTCTCCGGCATGAAGAAGCTCTGGATTGTCGTGTTCAGCGGAGTAGTGACTGCCGGCGGCAGATCCTGGTCCCACCAGAACTGAATGGCCTCGGCTGTGCCGAAGACCTCCGCCGCCATCTGGGTCAGACGGCTAGGAGCCGGAACTCCAGGCACCGAGCAGATTCGGCCAGGATCAGCAGAGCATGCCTCTACGCTCATAGCATACTCCATAAATCGCACAACTGCATCCACCTTGTCAGCTGCAGTGATGCTCGCTGCAAAGCCGATGTCGGTCTGACCCATGATGTCTGTAAGCTTCCCCTTTCCGCCGGGCATCTCTGGGAACGGGTAGAAGCCAAGGGTCTGATCAGTGAACTCGGGATCGGAGTACTGGGCGCACATCCAGGAGCCGGTGACGTGCATGGCAGCCAGGCCGATCGCCATTGACACCTGGGCGTCGCCGTATGCTTCGCTCAGAGGAGTCTCACCGAAGTACCCCTTCTTGACCCAATCCTGGTACTTCTGGGCTGCGAGGACGAAAGGCTCGCTGTCGAAGCGTATCTGTCTTGACCGGGCCTTCTCGAACGCATCGATTCCACCGTAGCGGTCGACGAGATACATGTAGAGTGCCAGCGTAGGCCACAGATCACGGGCTCCGCATGCGAAGGGCTGAATGCCGTTGGCCAGGAGAGTGTCCGCAACCGCCTCGAGCTCTTCGACAGTTGTAGGTACCGTCAGACCGAGCTCTTCGAAGACCGGCTCGTTGAGGAATACGCCTGCAACTGCGAAGAACGGAGCTACGCCATAGACCTTGCCTTTCCAGGTCATCGCACCCTTCGCCGCCTCACTGCACTCGATATGAGCCAGTTCCTCGGTCAGGTCAAGGAGTCTGCCGGCATCCGCATAGCCACCCATGACAGAGCCGCCCCAGGATTGGAAGATGTCCGGCATACCAGAGCCGCTCGCCATGACGACCTTCACCTTGTCCATCAACCCCGGGTCGCCCAGCGCGACATAGTCGAGCTCGATGTCCGGGTTGGCTGCCTGGAACCCTTCAACAACCTTCTTGATGTACTGGTGGGCAGGGTCGTCGTCTGGCAGGTCACGTCCCCAGACAGTCAGCTTGACCTTGCTTTGGGCAAACGCCGGTAGTGCCCCTGCAAGCAGGACAAGTCCCAAGAGAACAAGTACCAAGACAACGCTTCGGGTCCTGAACATCGCAATACCTCCTTCTTTTTCACGAAGACGGTCACTAGAGATTTCCACTCGTTCACCGACTGACTTGCTCGATCTCCCACCTCCCCGGGACCGGAATGCACCTTCCGGAATTCGCGTCACACAGTCTCCACACAGTGATAGACAACGAGTGGTTCAACGCCAATACTTAGGTCTTGCGTGCGTTTTCTCTGCAATACAGGGACATCACAAACGTTTGTGATGTACGCTTCAACAGAAGATTCCAATATCCTGCTTTACTTCGCAATGTTGACAGACGGCTACTGCCTTTGTTGCGTTACAATGGCTTCTGGCTGGTCGGAGTCTCTACATACGGTCGTAGACTTGCGGACAATCAGCTCTGGGGGATGGCAGATCTTCGTCCCATCTCCCTGTTCCGGATGGTTGAGACGAGAAACCAACAGCCTGGCAGCATCTCTGCCCATCTCATATCTGGGTTGCCGAACGGTTGTGAGCGGTGGGTTGGTCAGCGAGGAGAACTGCAGATCATCGAAGCCTACTACCGAGATGTCGTGTGGAACTGACAACCCTGCCTCTGCGATGGCTTGGAGTGCGCCAAAAGCCATTGAGTCGTTGGCTACGAATACTGCTGTGCACAACGGCCTCGTCTCAAGAAGCGTCTTCATAGCGGAATAGCCGGTTTGCCAGACAAACGTCCCTTGCACAACCAGGTTTGGAGAGAACGCTATGCCTGCCTCATCCAGCGCTTTGCGATAGCCCTTGAGTCTGTCGGCGGCCACCTCGACATCGAGAGTTCCAGTGATGTGTGCGATTCTGGTGTGGCCGCAATCGATCAGGTGCTTGGTGGCGATATAGCCGCCCATGACATTGTCTACCCAGATGCAGTTCATTCTGGGATCGCGGTAGCTCCTCTCGATTACGACAAACGGAGTCCCTTTGTCTACAAGGCTCGAGATGTAGGCTTTCTCCTTTACATTGCTGCCTACGATGATCATCCCGTCGACTCTTTGGGCATCGATCATCCTTTGAACCACCCTGCTCTGCTCCAGACTCTCGTACGAGTTTGAGAACAGGAGGGTATACCCGGATTCACTCGCTACGAACTCCAGTCCCTTGATGATGCCTGAGTAAAACGGCTCAGAAATGTCGGCCATGATGACTCCGATGGTCATGGTCCGTCTTGTTACAAGGGTGCGTGCAGCCGCGTTCGGATGATAGCCCATCTCCTTCGCTGTCTGAACTATCATCTGGCGAGTGGATTCCTTAACCCCGTATTTGTTGTTGAGAGCCCGCGATACCACGCTGGGCGAGACCCCGACGTGGCGTGCGATGTCTTTGATTGTGACCAATTTCACCAATCCTACATGACTTCACAAACGATTGTGATAACCTAATACGCCACGAAATGCGAGTATCCTTCTTCGAGTTTGGTAGGTTAGTCGATTGGCGGGATTGCCTAGAGACAAGTGCCCCTTGCAGGCATCTTCGTGCTGCCTACTGGGGTGTCGTCCAGGCTAGTGGTTGGGCGGGCTGGCAGTATCGGCACCAGACAGCGCACCGATCGAGCGGTTTACCACCGTGACCCCGCTGATAGCCAGAAGGACGGAGATGCATACAGACACAATGCTGTCAGCATAGGCAGGCCAGTGACTCTGAGGATAGAGCTTGTGCATCAACAGTACCGCGAGAACTGCGCAGTCTGTTGCGGTCTTGGCTCTGTAGAGACGCCATTGAGCCTCTACTACCGGCGTGGACCGCTCGTCCGCCAGCCTCCTGAAGCGCCTCCAGAATGCCATGTTAACCAAAGCCCCTGCTGAAACTACGAACATGCCTAGCGACAGGTTCCCCGCTTCGACAGGAGACAGCACCTGCGCAACTGCTCTTACAGCAATGGCGCACGCAGAGACGATCATCGCTGCAGCCGTAACCAGGCTCGCGACTCCCTCACGGCGAGGGCTCGGATCGCCCCGGTCGCCCGGCTCACTCGAGCTGCGCCAAACGACCAACCACGACACGAAGACGCCTATGAACTCACTGGTCCGTCGAAGGAAATCCCCGAGAAGGACAGCGGTGCCGCCGATCCAGAACGCAGCTCCAGATGTGAAGGGTGCCCACGCGCTCAGAATCCACGCCACTCGCAGGGTTCTCTCGCGGGATCTGGCGGTGGAACTGGTCGAACTCATGGGATGCCCAGCCCAGTCAGGAACGGTGCTAACAGGGCGGCCAGCGCTGCGACAGCGATCGGGATGGAGAGCGTGTCAAGTCCCTTGTGGCTTGTGGCCTCCACAAATCCCGCTGCCACCGCTACCACCGCTGCCGTGAGGAGGCTGGCTGTCACGGAGGCTCTTGCGAGGAACACTAGGACAGGGACCAAGACAACGAACGATGTCACGATCATCGCGCCCATGCCCTCAAGTGTCTTGGCTCTGTCGAAAATGCGGCACCTGAAGTGTTTCTTGCCCAGCCGCTTACCGACCACCGCCGCTGCCGCATCGCCGAGTCCCCAGACCAGGAGGCCGGCTGCAACATAGAAGCGGTATGTGGGCCCGAGTACTCCCCAGAACACGACAAGCAGGATCGTCATGGTTGCCTGAACATACAGCGCTTGCTGGATGATCTCTCGGAACCCGGCGGTCCTCGAAATGGATATCTGGCGGACGGATTTTACCTTTCCACCTACCCACATAAGGGCGAGTCCCACAGTGAATATGCCGCCGACAGCAGCAACAGCAGCGTACCAGTTCCTGAAGTGGAGTATCAGAATGAGCGCCGAGGTGCTGCACATCACGTGGTAGCTCTTTCTCACGAGTTCCCGAAGCACGGATCCGGCCCTTACTGCATGGCTGTGCTCTCCGACTCCTGTGCGCCGGGCAAGGATACTCAAGCCTGCGATGGCCGACACGAAGATCATATAGTAAACGACCAGGGCAATAGCACCTGTCAGATCACGAGTTAGCTGCATACTTGTCCTCCAGTCATCATAGTGGAGAAGTCCACTAGTAGGGTATTCAGGATTGAGCGGTCCATTCCTGCAGACGCGGTGCTTGCCGGGCGCAATCCGAGCTCGGATAGACACTCACGCCGGAAACAGACACTCGCGCCCGAACGAGCGTCTGGAAAAGCCGCAGCGCAATTGCACGCCGGCGATTGCGCAGTGCCGTTGCTGCACACCGCTGCACGCGCTCGCGTTCCGCTTCCCGGCGCGCGAGTGATCGAGAAAATCACCGCACTGAAGAAGGAATATCCGGGAACTCTAGTGAACATGAACAGTGACGCGATTCGGTTCCCGTCGATGCCCGCTTCAGAGCAAATGTGCGCAAGAGAGGGGCGAGCCGAGTCCATGCCCGAAACCGACTCCAGGATGAGATGGACTGCTCTTCCTGACATCGAGAAGATGCCTGACAGGCCGCGGGAAAGGCCGCTAGACATCCACTCCAGAGCCGCAGAGGCCGACAGGTTTCTGATGGATCCCGCCAACGGGGTTCTTCAGGTGGATCACGCGGGGAGGCACTACTTCTCCGCTCTCCTGGGCAGCAGGTCGCGGGAACTCATAACATATGGCTGTGTCGTCGCGGGGAAGCTCCTCAGAGGAGACTTTGCAGACGAGCTGCTTCCAGCCCTGGAGAGCTTCTACCATGATCGCTTCGGCGTGTTCATGAACTCGCCGTCAGATAGCGAGAAAGTCCGGGTCGGTGCAATCGAGTTCTGGTACCTGATGAATGTAAACGCACTTGCTTACGCAGTCATAAGGGCGGGCATGGATGGCAATGACTACGTCAGCGAACTCTTCAGAAACAGCATGGACAGGATCGCTGTGATGGCCCGTGACGTCGGGCACGACTTCAACCACCAGGGCTATCGGTTTGCAGAGGGCGCGCCGTACACCAACGAAGACTTCTACCGCCAGCCCGATTCTCTAGCCGGCTATTCGTATCTCATGCTTGCCGCACACGAGATGTTCGGCGACCGCAGGTATCTTGACGAGTCACTCGGAGCGATGGAGCGATACCTCGAGTTTGACTCCAATCCGTGGTACGAGATACCCAATGGAGCTATGGGATCACTTGCGGCTGCTCGCTTGAGTGCATTAGGTTACTCGGTTGACGTGGAGAAGGCGCTCAGCTACGTCTTTGACGCCAATACGGGCAGCATGGTCTTGGGCGAGTGGGGAGGCAGACCAGTTGACGGGCTGATGGTCGGGTGGAGGGGGCGATCCAGAGCGGAGGCTATCAGCTCGGTATATAGCATGGAGAGCATGGTGGCACTGCCATACGTACTGCCAATCGCCAGATACGAGCCGAGATTCGCGCACGCGATCGGCAAGTATGCGCTGAACGCGATCGCGAACATCCGCCTGTTCTACCCTGACTTCCTGCCCGAGGATCACCAGTCGAGGCCGGACTTGCACCCATCTATCCCGTACGAGAGGCTCAGAAGGGAGTACGAAGGCAAGTCACCCTATGCGACCGGTGATTCGGCCGGCCACAGATCTGTATATGGCGGCGGGTATGCCCTGTGGTGGGACGCCGTGGTGGAATCCACATGTGATGACTTCATTCTACGGCTCGACACGACGAAGACCGACTTCCTGAAGGAAGCTGCCTATCCGACCTACCTGTACTACAACCCGTGGCACGATGAGCGCTGCGTCGCTCTGGATGTGGGGAGTGTCAGATCAGATCTCTACGAGTTGACGTCGCATAGTTGTATCAGCCAAGGAGTGAGCGGGAAGGTCAACCTGCGGCTGCAGCCGAGGGACGCCATCGTGGTAGCGGTCGTGCCCTCTGAAGGAAAGGTCAAAGCCCGTGGTCGAGTCCTGGAGATCAACGGGATTGCGGTCGACTACAGATGGGATGGAGGAGTAGAAAGATGGTAAAGCTGAAGCGACTTGGAGTGGTCCTGAGACCAAAGGACGGGCCGAACGGCAAGTTCGCTAAGTTCAACGCGGGTATGGTCGCTGAGAACGATACTGTTCACATGCTGTACAGGTGGGGCGAAAAGGAGGAACCCCGAACGGACTACAGCAAGATATACCACGATGCCCCCTACGCTCAGAGCTTTGTCAGTTACGCTCGATTGAGTCTGGATGGAAAGCTGGTTTACGATTCGGACAAACCGGTCATCTATCCGACCACTCCTCTAGAAACACGCGGATGTGAAGACGCCAGGGTAGTCCCGTTCGAAGGCAGCTACTACATCTTCTACTGCGCGTACGACGGAAGAAAGGCGAGGATGGGCGTAGCCAGCACTCGTGACTTTGAGCACTATTGCAAACTCGGCATCATCGAGGTCTTCGCGTGGGACAAAGACCACTACATATTCCCCGAGAGGATCAACGGCAAGATCGCCTTCGTCCACCGCGTCGAGCCGAATATCCAGATAGACTACTTCGATTCGTTTGCTGACCTGCTGAACCCGAAGAGCTGGGACAACTACGAGGAGAAGGTGGAGTCAAGCACCGTTCTCAGGGCAGCCTTTGAGTGGGAAGGGTTCAAGATCGGCGGGAGCGTACCCCCGATTAAGACTGACCAGGGCTGGCTCTTCCTTTACCACGGGGTGGACTCGAATCGAATCTACCATCTAGGTGCTGCTTTGCTGGATCTGAAGGACCCGTTTGTTGTAAGGGCCCGACTGCCCTATCCGATTCTCTCGCCTGAGGAGGATTACGAGGTCAACGGGCATTACCAGGGTTGCGTCTTCCCGCAAGGAGCCTATGTACATAACGGCGAGCTGTACGTATCGTACGGCGCTGCTGACGTGAACGTGGCTATCGCGAAGGTGAACCTCGACGAGCTTATAGATGAGCTGAACAGGCATCCGGTGAGAAGTTAGGAGGCGCTATCTGCAAAACTAGGAGGCGTTATCTGTAATGGCCGTTACAATGAAGGACATAGCAGACGCACTAGGAATGTCGATCAGCACTGTATCGCGCGCCCTGAGCAACAAGGGACGGATTGGTGAAGAGACCCGATCGCTCGTATTCGAACAGGCCCGAAAGATGGGCTATGCAGTGAGGTCGCCCACAGGGAGGAGGGTGCCTGCAAACATAGGGATCGTATTCAGCAAGCGGCTCAATTCTCTGACACAAGATCCATTCTACAGCACAGTGATGGTAGGCGTAGAGCAGGAGTGCAGCAAGTACAACTACCAGGTGGTCTTTTTGACCATCGACCAGGAAGACGGGGGTCGCATCTGGGCTCTGTACAACGAACAGAGGCTAGACGGGCTCATCATGGTCGGTGGAGACATCAAGCAACAACTGGTCCAGCAGGCCTTGGATAGGAAGATCCCCTTGGTCTTGATCGACAACAGGCTTGAGGGGCTGGATGTGGACTGTGTCGTCACAGACAACCGCGGCGGCGTGCTAAAGCTGATGAAGCACCTTTATGATCTCGGGCATAGACGCATAGGCTTTATCGGCGGGCCGCTGTCCCATAGCTCGCTGAATGAGCGCTTCCGCACCTATCGGGAGTTCCTGAGTGAAGCTGGAATCAAGCCGGGCGAGGAGTGGATCTGGACTCACGGGGCCCCTGGTCCGCAGATCGAAAAGGGGTATGAAGGGATCAAGGCTCTTGCCGAAGGCGGCCTCAAGGTGACCGCACTCATAACCGACAATGACAACACTGCGATCGGCGTCCTCAGAGGTTGCGCAGAACTGGGGATTCGCGTTCCGGACGATCTCTCGATCGGTGGGTTCGACAATACAGCTATGGCTGAGCATGTATCGCCTGCCCTAACGACGGTGCATATTCACAAGATGGAGATGGGTGAATTCGCAGCGAGACGACTCTACGATATAATGTCGGGCGCGAACTCCGTTCCAGTAGTCATCACACTTGCCACCAGCCTTATCTGTCGTCAGTCCGCGCGCCCGCTAACTGCCTGATGACCCGTGCAAACGTTAGCGCAACAGCGTGTCCAATTTTGCGCAGCTAGGACCGATGTAGCTATGCTCTCTGGCCATCCGGCATCCGGATGAGCTGACGAAGAAAATGTAGCACAAAGAAGGAATGTGAAGACGGATTAGAGAATAATACGGTGAAATTGAGCATCCAGTCTTGGCAGCCTAGATAGAGCAAATATGCGCAACTCATTGCTTCGACTTGTGAGGAGTCAGGAGGGAAGGGGTTGCTGGCTAGGGACTCCATCAGGTGCCTTGCGGTTGCACTGTTGGTTGCAGGTGCTCTTATCAGCGGCCTGCCCGCGTCGCCCGGGGTTGCTCAAGCCGATCCGTATCCGAGCTACACGTACGACTTCTGGAAAAACCCTGTCCCCGCCCCGCAAGCATACCTTCCCACGAGAATCATCAGCGGAGACGATATCGGTGCCGGGCCGCTGAATCAACCAAGGGATTTGTTCGTAGATGCCAACCGCAACGTGTACATAGTAGACACTGGCAACAACCGCCTCGTCTGTCTCGATGAGAATTGGAACCTAAGGCTGGTTGTCAGCGAGTTCTTCCATGACGGGCAGGTCGACCGCTTCAGGACTCCGCTCGGAGTTTGCGTGACGGACGATGGCCACATTTTCGTTGCGGACCGCGGGAACGGCCGTATCGTCGAGCTGGACGGCGAAGGACGGTTTGTCAGGCAGATCGGCGCGCCTTCGAGCGATGCCGAGGGCCTGGTCGCGGCTGACTTTGTGTACCGCCCGTTCAAGGTGGCGGTGGACCGGGTCGGCCGCGTGTATGTGCTGGCCGAAGGCGTCTATGATGGCGTTATGGTGTTCGATCTTGCCGGCACCTTCAGAGGCTTTATAGGGAGTCCGAGGGTGAAGCCGACGATAGCGGACATCTTCTGGACCCGCTTTGCCACAGAAGAACAGCGCAGCAGAATGGCGTTGTTCTTGCCCACCGAGTACAACACTATCGACCTAGACGACACCGGGTTTCTTTACGCGTGTGAAAAAAACCAGGTCAGAAGGCTGAATCCAGCCGGTGTGGACGTTCTCAGGAGGAGCGGATTCCACGACCCTGTGGGAGACGTTTCTGTTGCAGATCAAGCATGGCAGGAACCGTCGTATTTCGAGGACGTGGCCGCCAGGGAGTCGGGGATATACAGCGTGCTGGACCGCCAGCGCGGCCGAGTCTTCACCTACAACTCAAACGGCGAACTGCTATACGTCTTCGGCGGCATTGGGTACGCCAGAGACCTCTTCTCCAGTCCGGCAGCCATAGACTCTGCAGGGATGCAGATCCTCGTGCTCGACAGGCGTCTGAACCACGTGGTGGTGTTTGAGCCGACTGCGTACGCGCTTGCGATCCATGCCGCACTCGACCTCTACCACTCCGGGCGATACGATGAGTCGGCAGCGGTGTGGAGACGCGTTCTGGACTGGAACTCCAATTACGACCAGGCGTACAGCGGAATAGGCCGCTCTCAGTTCATGAAAGCGGAGTACACGGCGGCTATGCGCAGTTTCCGCTTGGGGAACAACAGAAAGGGGTACTCGGACGCGTTACGCAGATACAGGGAGCAAGTGATCAGAACCAACTTCAACTACATCGCTCCGGGTGTTGTCTGCCTCGGGTTGGCCGTCTGGGGGATACTGAGACTTCGCAAGAGCCGCATCAGTGACAGAAGCATCGGCAAGGCTGAGTCCTCGCTCAGGCAGGCCGCGCCCGCTGATACTGACAGATCGCTTGGAACTAGACTCCGGCAGTTTGGCCGTGGGATCCGATATGCCCTGTTCGTGGTCTTCCATCCCTTCGACGGGTTTGACGAGCTCAAGAAGCGGGGCAAAGAGGCGGTTTCTGCTGCAACGGCAATACTGGTTCTCGTCGTCTTGACTTATGTTGGAATGAGCCAGTACACAGGGTTTGTTTTCAACACGAGAGATCTTTCGAAGGTCAACGTCGTGTTTCTGGCTACATCGGTGCTGTTCCCGTTCCTGCTCTGGTGCGCCGTCAACTGGTCCCTCACCACACTTGCGGACGGCAAGGGCACATTCCGAGACATATATGTCGCGACAGCGTATGCGCTGTCTCCCATTGTGATCATAAACGTCCCGCTCACACTGATAAGCAACGTGTTGGTCCAGGAGGAGGGCTCCTTCTACTACCTTTTCCTGGGCATCAGCCTTGCCTGGTCGCTGATATTGATCCTGATCGCGATGATGTCGATACACGAATACGAACCCGGCAAGGCAGTCTGGACAAGTGGTTTGACTGTCGTAGGCATGGGAACTGTCGTGTATCTTGGGATTCTGTTTTTCAGCGTGATCAATGTAATGGCAGGGTTCGTTTCCTCGATCCGTACCGAACTGATACTGCGATTGTGAGATGAGAGCCGGATGGAGCGGAGGGTTCGCACAGTCCCAAAACCGAAACTGTTTGCCCTGTTCATCGTGTTGGCCTTTGCCGCGCCCCTGTGCACCGCAGCCGCAACCGTCCCCAACGGCATGCAGCTTGTGGCTGAGACCGAGTATCTGTCTCTGTACGTGAACGAAGCCACGACCGAGATCGCAGTGCTGGACAAGAGGTCCGATGTCTTGTGGCACTCGAATCCTCCGGACAGAGATCTGAGGAGCGGCGCCGCCTCGGAGACGCTGAGAATCGCCTATGCAACGCCGAACACGGACCGAGTTGAGATGGATTCGTACAACCACAGCGTGGCATTCGGGCAGTACACGATAGTCCCAATAGACAACGGAGTGAGAGTCGAGTACCGCATAGGGGACGAGTACAAGAGCGTCAAGTACGTCTTACCGCAGCTCATCAGCGAGAGCAGAATGAACGAGATCCTCTCGAAGGTTGCCAGTGCATCTGACAGGCGGTTCATCCTCGATCACTACGTTCTGATCTCGCTGGAGCGCGATCCGGATCTGCCCGAGATCGATCTCGGCAGGTCGACGCGACCGTGGTGGAAGTTCTGGCAGACCGGCTCCAGACCGGCAATCGATGAGTCGAGTGTCGACAGCGTGGAGACCATCCTCTTTGGAGGACATAGACTCGTGGCCAAGGACGACACCCTGACATCGCGTCAGCAAACCATAGACCGGCTGGAGCGCGAGATAGAGGAGTTGAGGAAGAGCGGAGAGGCGGAGGATTCCGCGCAGATGCAGAGACTGCTCCGCGATCTCAATAGAGCGGTCTCGTACTACGAAAGCGACCGAGCCAAGCTGGTGTGGACCCTGGTTTCGAAGTACAGGGGGACGATCGTCGCGCAGTACGGCCGTGTAGGCGGCCGCAGCGACATCCAGTCCATCAACGACCTGACGCAAGACGATTTCAGAGCTCTCCGCAACTCCCCGACATACATGCTGAATACGGATACGCCTTTTTACCTGGCAGACATGGAGCAGATCTTTGCCGAGGCAGGCTACACCATAGCGGACATGTACGCCGATCACGTGCATTACCGTCTGGAACCGCCGATCAAAAGCCTCGAGGTGTTCGTCATTCCGATAGAATACAGACTCGATGGAGACTCTCTCGTCGTCAGAATCCCAATGGAAGAGGTAAGCTACCCGCACGAGGTTCCGACGGAGTTTGAGCTTGACTTCGAGGATCCGGGAGGCAACGTCATCAGGTACAAAGAAGGGGGCAAGAGACAGACATATCCGCTGTACCAGATCGATGTGTTGAGGTGCTTTGGAGCAGCCGGATCGGACGAAGAGGGGTACATCTTCGTGCCCGACGGGTGCGGTGCGCTGATCTATCTCAACAATGGCAGGACCGACTATCCCATCTACAGCGAACCGATCTACGGAGCGGACCGGTCGATACCGGTAGAGCAGGCAGTGCCTTACGAGAAGCAGCCCAACTGTCTTCCCGTTTTTGGCATGAAGAAAGGCGAAACGGCTTGGTACGCAGTCATCGAAAAGGGTGAGGCAGTAGCCAGTGTTCGAGCTGACATAGCCAGGACGCGGGATTCATACAACGTCGTCCTGGCATCGTTCAGCACGATGTCTCGCATGCTCATCGATACCGGCGGGGGGAAGGTCATGACCTATCAGCCCAGCCTGTATCGGGGCGATATCCAGATCCGGTATTTCTTCCTCTCGGGGGAGTCTGCCGACTACGTCGGAATGGCGAAGGGGTACAGGGGTTACCTCATAGCCAAACACGGCCTGAAGAGAGTCGATGAGAACAGCCTGCCGATGTTCGTGGAGTTTGTCGGCGCGGTGACCAAGGTGCAGCCCGTAATGGGCGTGCCTGTGACGGTTCCCGTGGCGCTCACCACGTTCGAAGACGCAACCACAGCTGTGCGCGAGTTGCTCGGCGCCGGCATCGAAAACATAAAGGTGCGATACAGCGGATGGCTCAGCGGCGGGCTGCTTCATGACTTCCCCGCCAGGGCCGCTGCTGAGAAGGCGCTTGGATCGTTCGATCAGTTCCGGCGCCTCGTTGAGTTCCTTGACAAGGAAAGCGTCGACTTCTTCCCAGACGTCCGCTTCCTCGAGGTGACTACTCGAAACACCGTATTGGATGCTCTTGATATCAGGAGGGACACTGCGAGATTCCTCAACGGTCTGATGGCGACAGTCTCTGAGTACGACCCTGTGACTCTCACGCCGAGCGGCGTCAACGCCCGGTATATCCTATCGCCGTCCGCTCTCCCGGATCTGGTCGACAGCTTCCTCAAGGACTACCTCCGATATGGCAACAAAGCCCTGTCTCTCGGCGATCTCGGAGCAGAGGTGAACGCGGACTACCACAGGAGCCGGTTCGTCGACCGCCAGCGCGCCCGGGAGATCATCGAAGAGCAGTGCAAGAAGATCAGTCAGGCAGCGGGGCTGCGCACTCTCTTTACAACGGGCAATGCCTACGTCTTCCCGTATGCGCGACACATCGTCGACGTTCCCACAGAGTGCACGGGTCACGGTCTCGAGAACGAAGCAGTGCCGTTCTATCAGATAGTCGTGCATGGACTCATTGACTTCGCGGGCGCTCCGATTAACTCAGTGGCCGACACTAGGAAAGCAAAGCTCAAGGCGATTGAGACGGGCGGCGGCCTGTATTTCAGATGGATCACAGGCGATGTATCGATACTCAAGGGGACCGATTTCGCTGATCTCCTGAATGTGGAGTATCAAAGATGGAGAGACGATGCCGTCGCAATGCACCTCGAGGTCAGTGGTGCGCTCAAACCTGCACGGGGACGTCTCATAGAGAACCATGAGAAGCTTGCGGATGGAGTGTATCGGACCACGTATGACAATGGATACGCCGTGGTCGTCAACTACAACAACACCCCGATCCAGGTAGGCGGGCTGACAATAGATGCGTACGGATATTGGCTCGGGATGGGAGGAGAGGTTCATTGAAGACTGGCAGGCTTCTTCCCAGGCTTTCACTGAACTCGCAGCGGTCTCTCATGGGATTTGTCTTCACTTGCCCGTTTGCCATTGGGTTCGCCCTGTTTCTGCTGTATCCGTTCGTTCAGTCCATACTGTTCAGTTTCAGCGAATTGAGCCTGTCTCCGGAGGGTTTCACGACGAGCCTGGTGGGCCTGAAGAACTACCACCGCGTCCTGTTCGTCGATCCTCGGTTCCGGAGGGTGTTCGTGGAGACGATAGGAGGCCTGCTCATTGACATACCTGCAGTGCTGATGTTCAGCTTCTTCGCGGCTACCATCCTCAATCAGAAGTTCAAAGGCCGGCTCTTGGCGAGGATCGTGTTCTTCTTGCCCGTGATCCTCGGCGCAGAGGTCTTTGTGCAGATCAACCAGACAGAGTACATGAGTCAGGCTCTGGGAATGGCGTCCAAGGGAATAGTGGACATGCAACAGATGAAGGTCATATTCGGAGGCACCAGGGCCACGGAGACTGTCGTAGAGTTCCTCATGGACTCCATCAACCGCATTCCGCAGATCATCCAGGCGTCCGGTATACAGATACTGATTTTCCTCGCCGCGCTTCAGTCGATTCCTGCATCTCTCTATGAGGCTGCGGACGTAGAGGGCGCGACGGGTTGGGAGAGTTTCTGGAAGATAACGTTTCCCTTGATGGTTCCGATGTTCATGGTCAACATCGCCTACACAGTTATTGACACGTTCACCTCGCCCTCCAACCGGCTGATGATGTACATCAAGTCTTCAGCCTGGACCGGAGGGGGCTACGGAGTTAGTGTGGCGATGGCGTGGTTCTACTTTTTGGCACTGATGCTCATCCTTGGGATCGCCATGGCCATTGTGTCTAGAGGTGTCCAGTATGAGAGCTAGTGTGAACCTGCGTGCCAGTGCAGCTGTCGGAGGGATCAGGACGCTATTGGCTCGGCGTCTGTTCAACCCCGCTCGACTGGGCGGCTTGACGTGGGCGACGGTCCGAGCGGTGCTTGTCGCAGGCATTTCATTCGTCGTAGTGTTCCCGCTGCTTGTGCGAATGACTCTGGCCTTGAGGGCTGTTGAAGACATGATGGATCTGACTGTGAACTGGGTGCCTCGCAACTTCACTGTGGTGAACTTCCAAATAGCCATGAAGCACATGGGCTATCTCAAGTCCGCCACCATCACAACGGCCATCTGCTCGCTCCTCGCCGCGATCGAAGTCGCGGTATGTATGATGATAGGCTACGGATTTGCCCGTTTTAGCTATCCGGGTTCGCGGTTTCTCTTCGCATTGGTCCTCTTGAGCCTGATGGTTCCGCCGTCTGTGGTGATGGTGCCGCTGTTCCTGAACTTCAGGTACTTCACAGTCTTTGGCCTGCTCAAGGAACCCGGACTCAACCTGATCGGCACGAGTTGGCCCCTCATCATGATGGCCTTGACTGGAACCGCTAAGAAGAACGGGCTCTTCATCTACATAGTCAGGCAGTACTTTAGGGGCATGGCCCATGAGTTGGAGGAAGCCGCGTACGTCGACGGCGCAAGTCCGTTCAGGACCTTCTTGAGCGTGATGGTGCCCAATGCAGGGCCGATCCTGATGATCGTCTTCTTGTTTTCGTTCGTATGGCACTGGAACGACTTGTTCTACAGCGATCTCTTCCTGAGAGGCATCACAGTGCTGCCTCTCGCCCTGCAGTCCTTGACAGAGAGGTTTGCGTACTCCTGGTCAGATCCAAACATTGACGGATCGCACATTACACTCGTCAGCAGCGCGGCGATGCTGCTGTACATCGCACCGCTCTTGGTCCTCTACGGCGTGCTGCAGAGGCACTTCGTAGAGAGCATAGAGAAGACTGGCATCGTTGGCTGAGACCCGGTGTCGTGCGGGGAGGGACAGTCTGGAGGTGGCTGGTGTGACATGAGCGCCTTCACGGGGCAATCGGGGTGACATGTAAGGCACCGATGAGCAATAACAGAAAGCGGTGAAGGAGGCATCTATCATGCAAAACCGACTGAACTGGTTGATTGCCTGTGTTGTTCTGGTCGCGCTTGCTTTGGCAGTATCCGGCATCGCGATGGCAGGGGAGTACGACTTGGGCGGCAGGATCGTCAAGATAGCTGCTGTGCAGGTAAACGAGGGCATGCGCGAGTACTTTGAATCCGGAGACGGCAGAGGGCGGATCCAGCTGGTCGAGCAGGAGTTCAACTGCAAGATCGAGCTCGTGCCGTTCGCCTGGGACGGCGGCGAGAACACCATCATGACGACGATTCTCGGAGGCGATCCCATAGGCGACATCATCTACATAACAAATAGATGGATACCTGTGCTTGCGCAGAACGGCGCGCTTCTGCCGCTCGATGAGTACCTGACAGACGAGTACTACGAGAGCCTTCCCGGAATGCACAGTAACATGAGGGAGATCTACTCGACCTACCAGGGCAAGGCCTACGCATTCTCGGTCAACGGTTACTACCCGAGGAACTCGGATATCGGCTCCTCTCAGGGCTGGATCTACAACCGAGACATGTACAAGGAAGCCGGCCTGGTCACCCCGAACGAACTCCAGGAGGCTGGCGAGTGGACATTTGAGACAGCGAGGCAGGCTGCAACCAAGCTCACGAGGGACGTTGACGGCGACGGCCAGATCGACGTCTGGGGCGTGCACTTCCGCATCGATGAGTGGCCGATCGATCCTGAGATGGCTATGTACGCGAACAACGGTGGCATCCTTGTGCCCGGCGAGGACGGCAAGATGGTCTTTGGCGGCAACAAGGAAGAGGCTTTGACGGCCATTCAGTGGATCAGAGATATGGTTAAGGTAGACAAGACTGTTCAGATCGGCGACTATTATGATGGGCGTGCAGAGTTCAACCGCAAGACCAACGTTCAGCTCAGGCTCGACCTGTTCGCCGTGCCCGCGCATGCTCAGGAAGTTGATTTTGACTACGGCTGGGTGTTCTTCCCGAAGGGACCTAATGCTGACGACTACATCAACCCGGTCTGGGGCGTCGACTGCCTCGTTCTGCCGATCACGTGCAAGGAGCCCGAAGCAATGATCGCTCTGGGCAGCATGCTGTTTGAGACTACTGCCGACTACAGGGACATAGACGAGTACGACGAAGAGTTCGTCGAGTACTTCATGCCCTTCGTCAAGGACCGCGCCTCTCTTGAGACGATCAGGCAGATGGTGTTCAAGGTCAGGCTATGGGACAATGTCCCCACCATGACGGACGACTTCAGGTTTGCTCTGACAAAGGCCATTCTTGGGGACGAGAGCGCGAAGTCGGTCATGGATGCGGTGGCTCCGATTGTCCAAAGCCAGATAGACGAAGCCTACAACAAGTAGGACGACTCCCGTCCTGAACGCAGATGCTGAGCACTTCGGGGCGTCGGTGCTCTGCCGATGCCCCCTGCTCGCCATTGGGTCTCCTGCAGGACTCCGACCGAGCATCGGAGATGATGGGGTGGAACAGGCAATGGCCGTGATACGGGCCCGCCACCTAACTAAGCGATACGGCAAACACCTGGCTGTCGACGGGCTGAACCTGGACATAGGGCTCGGAGAGATATACGGTTTCTTGGGCCCGAACGGCGCCGGAAAGACTACCACGATCATGATGATCCTCGGACTGCTGGAGCCAACTTCCGGAGAGATCAGCCTGTTTGGACGTTCTTCAAGCAAAGAGCGGGCAGACCAGCGATCGAGGATCGGAGTGGTCACTGAGACTCAGCACTTGTACAACGATATGACCGCCCACGAATACCTCATGTTTTTTGCGGACTTCTACAGCATCGCATACAAGCGCAGAAAGGTGGACGAGGTCCTGAGCAGATTGGGACTCTATCAAGTCAGAAACAGATCTGCAGGAGCTTTCTCCAAGGGCATGAAGCAGAAGCTGGCGTTGGCACGGGCGCTGCTTCACGACCCGGACTTGCTGATCCTCGACGAACCCGTCTCCGGCCTTGATCCCCTCGGCGTGAAGGAGGTCCGCGACATTATCCTCGAAGAGAACTCCAAGGGCAAGTCTTTGCTGATATCTTCCCATATCCTGTCAGAAATCGAGAAGACATGCCACAGAGTTGGAATAATCAACAAGGGAGTCCTGGTGGCAGAAGACACGATGGACGGAATCAAGCGGTCGACAGCATCGGAGATCCGCCTGGAGATTCTCCTTGAGGCGATCCCTGACGGTTTGCTAAGGCGGCTGTCGGACATGCCCTTTGTCGTTTGGGCCGAGATCAAGGGCGACAGCGTGCGTTTGACGGTCAAGGCCGATCGAGACCACCGAGGCGAGATATCCAGAACGGTGGTGGAGTCGGGAGGCGTCATATTGGGATTTGCTGCGCACGAAGTGAGCCTTGAGGAGGCGTTCATCACCATAACAGAGTCAAATGTGAACCGGCTGGTGAAAGGGGCGGGCGAGCCGTGAAACGGCCGTATCTGATATGCGCTGCGAGTGCGGTCGCTCGACGAGAGCTTAGACATTCGTTCTATGGACTTGGCCTTTATACTGTCCTGACAGTGTGTTTCCTCATCTCTTTCTACATCGCAAGGAGCTATGCGGATAGCATGCTCCAGGGCGGGGTCGCCATCTCCAAATGCCCGCTGGAGTATCCGGCTTACCTGACCACAACCATTCTTGCGCTATACCTCGCTCTGTGTGCGTCAATATCCGTGTCGCGTGAGCGAGACCAGGGAACTCTTGAGGTGCTCTTCTGCGGGCCGATGAACCACGGTTCCTATTTGATGGCCAGGTTTTCCGAACAGATCGTGCTTTTCTGCATTGCGCTCTGTTGTGTGACAGTGTACTTCACAGTGATGTCGCTGGTGTCAGGTCTCGAGCTGGGGTTGAGGTTTTGGTCGACGATCGCCGGCTCAGTTCTGCTCGCCTCGTATACGAGCGCATTTGGGCTCTTGGTGTCTGTGTTGTCGAAAAACCCCCGCACCGCAACGGCAGTATTTCTGCTGGTCAACTTGATCCTTATCGGGATCCGGACTGCCGCATCGGTTCTCAGCGGCACTTCCAACGAGGTGTTGTCTGCATCAGTGATCTACCTAAAGCTGGCGACCGTAGTTGCCGACAGAGCGCTGCGCTGGGTCTCTCCGTTCTCCTATTGCACGTGGCTCACTGATGCGGTGGAGCTCGGGGACGTGCGCATAGTCGCGATCATCGTCGCCGCCGCGGTGATTTACACCGCTCTCCTTCTGAGTCTTGCAACAAAGGCCTTGCAGAGAAGGGGGGTCAGGACAGGGCAATGACAGCGCTCGCTCCAGTTACTGCGCCAAGCCGGACTTCGGTCCTGTGCTTCCTGGTTGGATCGATGCTCCTGATGTCATGTGCCTTGCATTACGCAGCCGCTTCCTCTGTTCCGGAAATGGAGGATCAGTTCGTATACGGCCTGACCGTTTGGGATGGTCTCACATATACTAGCGGACTCTCCCCACAGCCGATCGATGAGATCCACATCATTGCCGACTCTGACAACATCCTTGCCCCCTATGACACGAGAGCCTATTTTTGGCCGATCACCGGCGAGTACGTGGCGGACTGGTCGAGCAAGCAGATCTTGGTTGAGGGCGTCCTCGAGGTGATTCTCGATGGACGAGTAGTCGAGACCATTGCTCTCGAGACGTATACTCTTAGGTATCCGGAGGGGTTCAACAGCCTGAACGTAGAGGTCTTGACCGGTGACAGGGCCCTTGCTGCACACGAGGAGTACAGGCAGGCGGTCAGTGATTTCAACGAGGCGGCAGACCTCTACAGACAGGCGCTCGCAGAGTACAACTCGACGATCGCAGAGATGTTCAGACAGATGCGCGAGGAGGGAAAGACGTTCTCCAAGGAGGAGATCCCAACTCCTCCGACAGAGCCCGAGCCTCCGTCATACTACGTACAATCGGTTAGGAAGGCGTTCGTCGTCAATCTCCCGGGCGGTCAGTACACCATTCGAGTGAGACAGGACGATCGAATAGTGCCTGGAAGCACCAAGAAGCTCTACGTGTTTGACCCGAGAAGGTCGGGGCTCTCGTTTGTCGTTCGTCCGGAAGACAGCTACACCGTTGCCCTCAGGAGCGACTCCGAAGAGCATACGCTGTATCTTGCGAAAGACATTCCGCTGTACATCCAGCTGTTCGACGTTGAGGAATACAGCTCTTACCACTACACTCGCCTGATGAACTCTGCAAATCCCACGGCCGGACTGGGCATGCAGAACGAATACGTATGGGTTATCAGCAGCCCTCAGAGACCGGACTTGAGGATACGCGTGTATCGTGGAAACCGGATCGTATCCGAGATCGATGAGAAGCCGTACCAGGTGGTTCAGACTCAGAGTTCGGCGTTGGGATACACGATAGTGGAGTGGGATCCCACAGCGACGGAGATGATGGGCCCCAAACCCACCTTCAGCGCGTTCAGGCTGCATGTTCCGCCCGGAGAGTATCGCTTGCAGGCTGTGTTCTCCTCCGGAGAGCCGATCAGCGGGGGCGGGCGCGCGCTCAGAGGAGTTCGCAAAATCGGGCACTTCTGGTGGACTGCTCTTGTTCCGCTATTCTTGGGCCTTGGTGTATACACAGTGCGGAGGTATAGCATTGGTACGCTGCAATCCGCAGCGACGAGACTTCCGGAGGACAGTTGATCGCAGGCCCAAGCTCGACCCGGATGTCATCCGGGACACCAACTCCCCAGTGACGGCGATAGAGAGAAGGGGTGCGAGGAGGATTTCTCGCCAGGTGTCGAAGTAATGACAGGACTGCTAAGGATGGAAATTGGAGAGGAAGCCGTCCATGCGACTGTACATCATCAGACACGCAGACCCGGACTACAAGAACGACACTATCACTGAGATTGGTCACAGAGAGGCCCAGGCATTGGCGAAGCGGTTGGCTTCGCATGGTCTTGACAAGATCTATTCCTCGCCAGTCAGGCGTGCCGTCGACACCGCCCGTTACACCGCAGACTTGCTGCAGCTCGACCTCAACATCGAGCACTGGACGAGAGAGCTGTGGCCCGAGTTGGCGCTGAAAGCAACCCAATGGGGAGACATATTCGCGATCGATGTGCCAGGGGAAGTCTTCAGGGGCGGAACAGAGATGCCCACTCACGATACTTGGCACAGGATACCTGTGCTAAAGGACCATGCAGCTCGGGAAGTATATGAGGAACTCAAGGTCCGCTCCGACGAGTTCTTGAGCAGGCATGGGTATGACCGCGAAGGCGGTCGTTACAGATGCACTCGACCCAATGAAGAGCAGATCGCCGTGTTCTGCCACGGCGGGTTCGGCCTCACCTGGCTCGCACATCTCCTCGAGATCCCTGTCACTCTCGTCTGGTCCGGCTTCTGGCTGGCGCCGAGTTCTGTTACAACCATCCTGTTCGACCAGCGCTCATCCGACTGGGCTGTTCCCAGATGTATCGGTTTGGGCGACGTGTCGCACCTCTATGAAGCAGGGTTGCCGGTCCAACCGAGGGGGATCATCGCCAATTTCCGCTGAACCCATTCCGAATGCGAGGTGTGAGACATGGGTGCCTATGGTTTTGAGGTTGCCTTCTACTGTCCCGTCTCGGAACTCGTCGCGAGACGCCCGATCGACCAGGTAACAGGAGAGTTGGAGCGACTCAGACAACACGTCAGGTTAACAAAGGTCTATCTGGAGACCTACAGGAGCGGAGTCCTGATCGAGGAGGACAGGATGCTCGAACTCAAGCGGCACTTCCTCGAGCAGGGGATCAAGGTTTCGGGAGGCATCACTTGGACTCACGGCAGGCGTCGGGAAAACCCTCTACAGGGCGGGTTCGACACCTATTGCTATACCTCTGCCGAGACCAGAGAGGAGATCCGAAACATCGTTGAGTTCACGGCCAGACTGTTCGACGAGGTGATACTCGACGATTTCTTCTTCACCCCATGCAAGTGCGATGAGTGCCGAGCTGCAAAGGGCGCACGAAGCTGGAGCGAGTACCGCTTGGAGCTGTTGCAGCACATATCGGAAGAGTGCATTGTTCAGCCTGCCAAAGCCGTCAATCCGCGCATCTCGCTCATTATCAAATACCCGAACTGGTATGACCACTACCACCTGACCGGCTACAACCTTGAGGACCAGCCGGAAGTGTTCGACTACGTCTACACCGGGACCGAAACGCGTGATCCGCTGTATAACCCTCAGCACCTTCAGGCGTATTTGGGCTATTTCCTGATGAGATATTTGGAGAACGTCAAACCCGGATGCAACGGCGGGGGTTGGTTTGACCGCTTCAACTGCAACGGAAACCTCAACTACTACGTCAACCAGGTCAATGTCACGCTCTTCTCCAAGCCGAGAGAGGTCACTCTGTTTTCTGCAAACAGCATGGTCGACACCATATTCGCGCCGCTGGCTGGATACGCGCTGGAGAAGGGCAGTGAGGTAGTGCGGCAGCTCGGAAACCCGGTGGGAGTTCCCTGCTACAAACCCTATCACTCTCATAACGAAGACTTCCTCTACGACTACGTAGGCATGCTTGGAATACCGCTGGAGCCGGGCCCCCGGTTCCCAGAGGGGGAGAGCATGGTATTCCTGACTGCCAGTGCTGCGGCGGATTCGCAGATCGTTGACAAGCTCAAGGGACATTTGGCCAGAGGGAACAACGCAGTCATCACCTCGGGTCTCGTGTGGGCGCTCAGGGACAGAGGAATCGATGACCTTGCCCAGATAAGGGTCACAGACAGAAGGGTCACAGTCCGTGAGTTCAGCTCATTCGGCTTTGGCTTGTCGGCTCAGGGGGTAGTCAGAGCCAGTGACAGCATACAGATTCCCGTCGTGGAATACGCGACGAACGACTCCTGGCCTCTGATCAATGGGTTGGGAGAGGATAGCAACGCGCCGTTGCTTCTGCAGACGGAGTATGGCAAGGGAGGGTTGTTTGTTCTCGCAGTTCCTGACGATTTCGGCATGCTGTACAGGCTTCCGAAAGAGGTGCTGAGGTCTCTGAGGCAGATAGTGACCCACGGGATGAAGGTAAGCATCGACGGCGAGAGCAGGATCGCGCTGTTTGCGTATGACAATGACACGTTTGTCATCGAGTCCTTCTTGCCATACGATACGTCGGTCGATGTAGTGGTAAGACAAGAGAATGCATCGCTCGTCGAGCTAAACACTGAACGCGTGCTGCGAGGGCGCTCGGCGGACACGCAGACACGCGTTCCTGTGTATCTGCCTGCTCAGACGTATCGAGCCTTCCGAGTGGAGTAGGCCCTGTCTCACCTTACCTCTACAAGCTCGTCGAGAGGCTTTCTTGGTCGCGGTCCGGGTGCCTCAGCGGCATACCCGATGGGAACCATGATCGGTATCTCGTACTCCTCTCCGATGCCCAGGGCCTTCGCGACCACGCCGCGGTCGAACCAGCCGATCCAGCAGGTTCCCAGTCCTTCATTGGTGGCGGCCAGTATCATGTGGTCTACGGCTATAGCCGTGTCGAAGCTCCTGCCCTTCTGGCAGGCCGCCACCATCAAGACAGGCGCCTGCTTCAGGCACTCCTGAGTTGGGGATGCTTCTGCGACTTGCTTCCTCAGCTCCTCGTTCACCACGAAGATGAACTTGAACGGCTGACGGTTGCTGCCCGTAGGTGCGACTCTCAACGCCTCCTGCAATCTCCGCAGCTTGTCCTCAGGGACGGGATCGGGCAGGTACTTCCTGATCGATCGCCTCGACATGATCACGTCCGTGAACTCCATGTTCTCTCCCTCCTACGCGGTGATTTCGACAGAACCGTTGATCTCCGGCTTGAACCGCTCGTCTGCGGTGACTTCGACACAACCGTTGGTTTCTGGTCTGAACTGCTCGTCATAGAGCCTGCGATACAGCCCTCCTCCTGCAAGGAGCTCCTGGTGCGTGCCAGACTCGACGATGCGGCCGTTCTCGATAACCAGGATCTTGTCTGCTGCGAGCACAGTGGAAAGCCGGTGCGCTATGACCAGGCTGGTCCTGTTGGCGAGCAGCGGCGATATGGCGGCCTTGATAAGCGTCTCTGCGTGTGAATCCAGAGACGAGGTCGCCTCATCGAGGATGATGATCCTCGGATTCCTCAGGATCGCACGAGCTATGGCGATTCGCTGCTTCTCGCCGCCGGACAGCTTGATGCCCCGCTCTCCGACGAGCGTGTCGTATCCCTCATCAAGGGCGGCGATAAAGTCATGAATGTACGCGGCTTTGCACGCCTCAATCATCTCTTCCTCAGTAGCGTCCTTCCTGCCGAAGAGGATATTCTCCCGTATCGACGCGTTGAAGAGGAACGTATCCTGGGTGACGATTCCGATCTGGCTCCGCAGAGACCTGAGAGATATCTGCCTGGCGTCTATGCCATCGATCTTGACCACCCCTGAATCGGGGTCGTACAGCCTCGGCACGAGGTACGTGATGGTGGTCTTCCCGGAGCCGCTAGGTCCGACCAGTGCCACCATCTCACCCGGCTCGACTGTGAAGCTCACGCCCTTCAGCACTTGCTGACCTTCTTTGTATGAGAAGCACACGTCCTCGTATTCGATTCTGCCCTCGAGTTTGTCGAGAGACAGGGCGCCTGGCGCCTCCATGACTTCCGGCGCGAGGTCCAGATACTCGAAGACCCGCTCAAAGAGGGCCAGCGACCGCGTGACATCCACGTGCATGTTGAAGAGACTCGTGACAGGCCCGAAGAGCCGCATGAGCAGGGTGTTGAACGCTATCACGGTACCTATCGTCAGCTCTCCCCTGATGACCAGGTAGCCGCCGTAGAAGTAGATCAGAGCCGGCCCGATGGAGGAGAAGGTTCTCACGAACATGAAGAACCACCTTCCCACCAGGGCTTCTCGTATCTGCAGTTTGACCACATCTCTGCTGGAGGCGTAGAACTTGTCTCTCTGGTCGTCTTCACGCGTGAAGATCTTGACCAGGACTGCGCCTGCTACTCCGAGCGTCTCTTGAATGATCTGGTTCAGCTCAGCCAGCTTCTCTTGCGTGGCCTTCGCAATGTTCCACCGCGCCTTTCCGACCCGCCGGGTGGGCAGGATGAAACTTGGTATGAGGCACAGGCCAAGTAAGGAGAGCCGCCAATCCATGGCGAATATGGTCACGAGGGTGAAGGCGATCACAAGGATGTCTTGCACAGTGTTGACGACTGTCCTCTGAAACACTCCCTCAACTCCAGACACATCATTATTGATCCTCGAGATGATGTCTCCGGTCCGGGTGTTGGAGAAGAACTTCAGAGGCATACGCTGCAGTATGCCGTACATGGAGTTCCTTATATCGAGAATGATCCTCTTGGAAATCAGCGTGTTCAGGTAGCTCTCGCCGACCCCTATCAGGCTCACAAGAAATGAGACTCCCACGTAGCCCAGGGTGTAGAGAGTCAGCAGCCGGAAGTTCCGTTCGATCAGCGCTCGGTCGACAATCGCTCCTGTGAAAAGAGGAGGGAGCAGCCCCAGTATGGATGTAGTGCCGACGCACAGGAAGACCAGCGCCATGAGCTTCCAGTGCGGCTTGAAGTATCTCAGTATGCGAAGAAGCATTTCCTTGGTGACGTGAGGCTTCCGTTCCGGTTCGTCGAACCCTCGTCTGAGGCCTCGGTGCCATCCATGCATGCCCATACCCATTCCCATGCCCATCTTAAGTCCTCCTGATGTCGTGTTCTGGCCTAGCTGTGGACTCGTTGGTTATGAGTGCTCCAGCGTCGTTGCGGAGTTGTTCATCGTGCCACGCTCTGGCGGTGCCTTCGTGGAGTCATACGCTTCTGTCGAGGAGCGCGAGCACCTGGTCGAGCAGGTGGACGATCTTCTGTCGGGTGTCTGTGTCTGCGTCCAGCTGCCGGTTCTCGTCAAAAGCACGATGCAACAGTGCAAAGCGTCTTCGAATCTCCTCTGGCACATGATCGCCCAGGTGACGATGATGACGGTGGTCTTCGAACCTATCAGCTCCAAACACCTTTTCAAACACCTGGGATGTCTGCTCGAGACTCCGGCGCATCTGCTCTCTTGCTTCACTGACTTCACTCAGGGCGAGCTTCCCCTTGTCGGTCAGGAAGTAAATCTTCCTCCTGTCCTCGGTTCTGAAGCCGATCAGCCCAGCCTCTTCGAGTGACTGCAGCAGAGGATACATGGACCCGGCAGACGGTCTCCAGAAGCCTGTCTCCTGGCTGATGGTCTGCATGAGGTCATACCCGCTTTTCTCGCCCTCTCCCAGGAGCTTGAGGATGTATGATTTCAGAAACCCTCGCCTAACCCTTCCTCGCATACGCCCACCTCATCTATATCGACATCGATATATCGACAGCGATATAATGACACTGAAAACGATGTTTTGTCAAGGTTCTGAGGATCACACATCGAATAACTAGGGTGACAGATCCCGCCCGGCTTGCCTCGATTGGGGCACGGAGGGCAACCTACTTATTAGGCAAACGCAATACGAAGTCCATCCGGGAGGTAGAATCGAACGTGGAACGCTTTATCTACAAAGGTGAGAAAACCAGAGCCATATCGTTCCCCCTAGGAGGAATAGGCACCGGGAGCATCGGCTTGGCCGGCAACGGAAGACTGGTTGACTGGGAGATCTTCAATCGGCCAAACAAGGAGAGCCTCAACGGGTTCAGCCACTTCGCGATCAAGGCCGAGACCGAGGACAGAGTGCTCGACGCGCGGGTCCTGAACAGCGATCTCCCGCCGCACTACATGGGAGTAGGCGGCGCGCCATATGGCGGCATCGGCTTCGGCCCGCAGCGGGGGACAATGGCGGGCGTTCCTCACTTCTCCGACCTGGAGTTCTGCGGGGAGTTCCCATTTGCGGAACTGAGGTTCATCGATGAGAGCTTTCCCGGCAGGGTTTCCGTGACAGCTTTTAACCCCTTCATCCCACTTAACGACCAGGACTCCAGCATCCCAGGAGCGTTCTTCGAGATAAAGGTGGACAATACGACGTCCGAGACGGTAACCTACACAATCTGCGCATCTGTCTCCAATCCCTTGAGGGTCGGCGGCGTCAACAAGTACCTGCTGAAGGACGGCTTCCATGCACTGAAGCTCTCGACGGTTGGAATCGAGCAGGGAGAGCCGGAGTACGGAGACTTGACCGTGGCCACGAATTCTGAGGATGTCAGTTATCAGGAGTATTGGTACAGGGGTTCGTGGTTTGATAATCTGGGCATCTTCTGGAGGCAGTTCACTTCTCCGGGCAAGCTCCAGAACAGAACCTATCCGGAGTCGAAGGACAACAGACTGCAGGATGTGTGCTCTCTGGCCGCGCACATCAGGTTGGGCGCAGGGGAATCCGGAAAGGTAAGGTTCGTGCTGACCTGGAGTTTCCCGACCACATACAACTACTGGAATCCAGAGAGGTGTGATTGCGGTCACGGCGAGTGCAAGCCCGGGAAACCCCGCACCTGGAGGAACTACTACGCCACTCTGTTCAAGGATTCGCTCGACAGCGCCTGCTACAGCCTTCGCCACTGGAATCGCCTCTACGAGGAGACCCATCGCTTCAAACAGGCCCTGTTCAGCTCGAGCATCCCGCGGGCTTGCCTGGATGCTGTGTCCGCCAACATCTCGATTCTGAAGTCTCCTACCTGCCTCAGGCTGGAGGACGGCTCCTTCTATGCGTTTGAGGGATGTCACTGCAAGGAGGGCTGCTGTGAGGGATCCTGCACGCATGTCTGGAACTACGCCTATGCCTTGCCGTTCCTGTTTCCCAGGCTCGAACGGTCTATGCGAGACATAGACTTCAAGTACAACCAAGCTGAAAACGGAGCTATGTCGTTCCGCCTGCAGCTTCCTCTGGGCCGGGAGCGGTCGAGGTTCCGCCCCTGTGCGGACGGCCAGTTCGGCGGGGTGGTCAAGGCATACCGTGACTGGAAGATCTCAGGCGATACTCAGTGGCTGAGAAAGAACTGGCAGGCCATAAAGAAGTGCATCGAGTACGCGTGGGCAGAGACGAACTCCGACAAATGGGATGCGGACAAGGATGGGGTCTTGGAGGGCTGGCAGCATCACACTCTCGACATGGAGCTGTATGGTCCTAACTCGTGGCTCAATGGCTTCTACCTTGCGGCGCTGAAGGCGGCTGCCGAGATGGCGGACTACCTGGGAGAGAAAGAGACGGCCGCTGAGTACTTGGCGCTGTTTGAGAGAGGCAAACAGTGGAGCGACCAGCACCTGTTCAACGGCGAGTACTACTTCCAGAAGATAGACCTCAAAGACAAGAGCCCCATCGACCGGTTCACGACCGAGTCCGACAACTTCGAAGCGCGATACTGGAATGAGGAATCAAAGGAGGTCAAGTACCAGATCGGCGAGGGTTGCGGAGTGGATCAGGTGCTGGCCCAGTGGCATGCAAACTTGTGCGGCCTGGGCGAGATATTCGACAAGGAGCAGACCCGGAAGGCGCTCGAGTCGATCTTCAGGTACAACTTCAAGAGCATGAGGAAGCACTTCAACCCGTGCCGAATATACGCGCTGAACGGCGAGGCTGGCGTTGTCATCTGCGAGTGGCCTGAGGGCAAGTACAAGCCGATCGTTCCCGTCCCGTATTCGGAGGAAGCTTGGCCCGGCTGCGAGTACCAGGTTGCGGCTCACATGATACAGGAGGGGCTGGTCGACCAGGGCCTTCGGATCGTCGAAGCAGTCAGAGACAGGTTTGACGGCGAGAAGCGGAATCCGTGGAACGAGTTCGAGTGCGGCAGCAACTACGCTCGCTCGATGTCCAGCTACAGCCTGCTCAGCTCCCTCAGCGGCTTTGAGTTCGACATGGTGGCCGGCATGATCGGGTTCAACCCCATGAGGTTTGAGGAAAACAGGTTCAGGTGCTTCTGGTCTCTGGACTCAGGCTGGGGAGTGTTTGAGGCCGAGCCTGGCAGGGTTGCGATACGCGTGGAGTACGGCCATCTGGACTTGAGGAAGGTGCGCCTGCCGTTTATACAAGGGAAGGACCTGAAAGCGGTACGCGTCGACGAGCAGCCCGTTGGCTATTCGCAGGCCGGTACGGATGTCGTGCTGGATCAGCCGGCTCATGTGAAGGCGGGATCGCGCCTCAACATCGAATTCTAAGGCGCTTCACAGGATTTCATCGGGATCTCGTCTAGTTGAGGATCAAAGCAGACCGGGGAGGTAGGCTTTCGATGATCAGCAGCGGCGACAGAGCCATCATTCGCTCACTGGCTGAGAGAGTAAGGGAAATCGCAGAGCTACCGATCATGCAGAAACGCAGGGACATGTGGACGCGCCACAACCGTCTCGAGTCCGTCGGGCCCATGATCCTGGTGTTTCCGGAAGGTGCCTGGCGAGAGCTGCTTCCGTGGTCGAGTCTGGAGTGCAGCGAAGACAAGGCGCGTGTGTACGAGTACGAGCTCAAACTGCGCATATTCCAGCATGAGCACATTCATGACGACAAGCCGGTAGAGGCCAACTGGATCGTCAGAAAGGTGATAAGCAACTCCGGCTGGGGATTGAAGCCCAAGCGCAAGCGCAGCAGCCAATCCACGGGTGCCTGGGCGTTCGACCCTGTGATCAGAGACCGAGATGATTTGAAGAAGCTCAGATTCCCGGAGATCACCTATGATGAGGAATCCACTCTGCGAGCGCTGGACGAAGCCCAGGACCTCCTCGGCGACATTCTCGACGTCAAGCTCAAGGGCATAGACCATGTGTCGTTTCACTTCATGGCGGTCTACTGTGACCTTCGGGGCCTTGAACAGGTTATGTGGGACATGTGTGACGACCCCGGCTTCGTTCATGAGGCAATGTCGTTCTTAGAGCAAGGATACAGGAGAATGATCGAGCAGTACGTCGAGCTCAACCTGCTGAGCCTCAACAATGACGAAACCTACCATTCGTCCGGCGGACTCGGCTACACCACCGAGCTCCCTCAGCCGGATTGCGACCCTGAGAGGGTTCGCCCCTGCGACATGTGGGCCTCTGCCGAGTCACAGGAGATGGCCCAGGTGTCTCCTGCGATGCACCACGAGTTTGTCATGGAATACGAGAAGAGGTTGCTGGAGCCGTTTGGCCTCAACGGATACGGATGCTGCGAGGATCTCACGAGGAAGCTGGACTATGTCATTGATATTCCGAATATCAGGAGAATATCAATATCTCCGTGGGCGGACGTCGAGGCTTGCGCCAGGAAGCTGAAAGACAAGTACATATACTCCTGGAAGCCGGATCCGTCCCATCTCGTAGGAGAGTTCAACGCGCAGAGGGTCCGTGACTACATCCAGCACACGCTCGACGTGACCGGAGACTGTATCGTGGAGATGATCCTCAAGGACACTCATACGTGCGAGAACCATCCTGAACGTTTCACTAAGTGGACTGACATCGCACAGGAGCTGGTGGCACCACATAGGAGCTGGAGTTAGGCGAATCCGGACGAGGACACTCTGGTGCCCCTTGATCCTTACCTCGCAATGGCAGACGCTCTGGGGGACTCGGGCTTGCTTCCGGCAGCGATCCGAGCGGTCCAGCAAAAGGGCCGCATCTGGATGCTGCCGATCACTGCTTGGCCGGTGGGCGTTCTCTACAATCTCGATCTTCTCGAAGCCGCAGGCTTGGATCGGCCCAGCCCGGATTGGACTTGGGATGACGTGATCTCGATGGCTGCGGCTGCCCAGGACGCACTCACGCCTAACCGTGAATACGGCGTCCTTGTCGACAACGCTGCTCTGTTGCTTCTCCCCGCCGCGATGGGAGGTTGGATCGTGTCACCGGATGGCGATGAGCCGGACATCAGAAACGGTGGATTCGTCGAGACCCTTGACTTCCTGGCTGAGCTGGCTAGAACGAGGGCAGTGGCAGTCGCCGGCAACCAGAGCCTGTTTGCGTCCGGAAGAGCAGCCATGCTGCTAGGCGGGCTCATGCATCCATTGCTTGTGGACGGGTACGAGTTCAGGTTTGGGTTCGCACCCTTTCCACTGCAACCGCTCGGGGCCACTCCGGTGATTTTCCTCGGCCTGGGATTGACGCAAGCATCGAACGACCCGCTGACAGCATTCCGTGTGATGCAGTTGGCCTTCTCACCTGAGATAGAGCCGTATTACGCGGCGCTGGGCCTGCTGCCCCTGCAGGAGTCCAGCATAGACCTTTTTGCCGCCAGATGGGGTGAACACGCGGGCGTGCTCTTCCAACTCCTAAGGAGGCCTATCGCGAACGTTGGGACGCCGTATCTGACTCTGCCTCAGCAGTATATGACCATCGTACTCGATGGGATGACGCGAGTGGCAAGAGGCGCCATAGGAGTGGAGGAGGCCTTAGACTACATGGAACCCAGGCTGACGCAGATCTTGGCCAACTGGTAGAGTCGCTGGCTGCCGGGGCTCCGGGTTAACGGCCGAGTCGCTGGCTGCTAGTGGAGCTCCAGGCCGCTGTCAGAGTCGCCAGGTGCCGCTGGAACTCCCGGCTACGGCAGAATAGGGCCTACTGGGCCCATGCATATTGCATCTCATACAGACCTCGGTATATCCCGTTCGCTGCGACGAGATCATCGTGACGTCCTATCTCGCGTATCCGTCCCTTGTGGATCACGATGATCTTGTCCGCGTTCCTGATCGTCGATAGTCTATGAGCGATGATCAGGGTGGTCCGGTTCTTCGAGATCCTGGCGAGAGACTCCTGGATGAGCTTCTCAGTCTCTGCGTCAATGCTCGCAGTCGCCTCGTCGAGGACCAGGATAGACGGATTGAACGCGACCGCCCGGGCGAACGAGAGCAGCTGCTTCTCGCCGGCGGACAGAGTGCATCCTCTCTCATGGACTTCCTCGTGATAGCCCCCAGGGAGCCGCTCGATGAAGTTGTTGGCGCTCACGTACTCAGCGGCCTGTATTGCGTCAGCGTCGCTGATCGACTCATTGTCAAGCCTGATATTCGACATGATGTCTCCGGAGAACAGGAACACGTCCTGCATGACGACAGCGATGCGGCTCCTCAGGTCTCTGAGTTTGTACTCCCTGATGTCCACGCCATCCAGCAGTATCTGGCCTTTCTGGATCTCGTAGAATCTCCCGATCAGGCTGATTATCGTGGTCTTGCCGGAGCCGGTCGCGCCGACAAACGCAGCAGTTTCGCCGGCGTTGATGGTGAAGCTGACATCCTTCAGCACCCAGTCTTCGTCGTTGTATGCGAACCAGACGTTGCGGAACTCGATCTGCCCCTTGACTTCAGGCAGGGCGTTCCCTCTGTCGAGATTCTCCAGGCCTTCATCGTTGTCCATCAGCTCGAAGATCCTCTCGGCTGATACCATGCCCGACAGGATCACGTTCACCTTGTCTGCCAGGTCGTTGATCGGCCCGAAGAACTTCTTTATGTATGTGATGAACGCGTAGAGGACACCTACTTCGAGGCCGGACTCAAACACTCCCGGAGCGCAATACCAGATCAAAATAGAGATGCCCAGGTTGTTGATGAGCTCTGCAGACGGTCGGAAGAACGACAGGAGCTTCACCTCTGTGAGGCTGGCGTCGTTGTACTTGCCGTTCAGCTCCCTGAACTCCGCGTACTTCTCCTTTTGCTTGTTGAATATCTGCACCAGCTTCATGCCGGATATGTTTTCCGCGAGGAACCCGTTGATCTGGGCAATCAGTGCCCTCACCTTTCGGTAGTTCGCCCTGGCCTTGGTCCTGAAGACTGCGGTGATGATTATGATTATGGGCACGACAGCGAAGCTGACGATTGCCAGCTGTGCGTTCATGCTGAACATCGTGACAGTGATCCCCACGAGCAGGAACACATCTCTGAAGAGAACTGCGAGGACGCCCGAGTACATTTCATTGAGGGCCTCCACGTCGTTCGTGACTCTCGTCAGGATTCTGCCGGAAGAGTTCTTGTCGAAGAACGACAGCGGCATCCGCTGTATGTGGGAGAACAGCTCCATCCTTATGCTGTGGATAATCTTCTGGACAATGGTGTTTAGCAGTATCACATGAGCGTAGTTGCTCACAGCGCCGACGAGCACTGATGCGAAGTACAGGATCCCGATGAGTGCTATGCTCATGCCGGTGCTGTCGCCCAGGATGTAGTCGTCAATCGCGACCTTCATGATATACGGACTGACGAGCTCGGCTCCATTCACCAGGCCGGCCATGACCATGGCCAGCACGACGAGCCCGAGGAACGGGCGGAAGTACCCGAGCATTCGGATGAACTTGTTCTCTCGCAAGTTGCGAGCTACGTTAGTGAGACCTGTGTTAGTGAGATCGCTCATATGATGTCAGCCTTCTCCTGGAATGTGGTTTCAGCAAGCTGGAGGTGGTACAGCCGGGCGTAGTACCCCTTCCTGGCAAGGAGCTCTTGATGAGTGCCCTGCTCGATGATCTTCCCATCGTCCAAGACGACAATCTGGTCCGCATGCTTGATGGTAGATATCCTGTGAGCGATGATTATCCCCGTCTTGCCCTGGAGGACCTCATGGAGGTTCTGGAGGATCTCCTCCTCGGTCTGCGTGTCTACTGCAGACAGGCTGTCGTCGAGGATCAGAATCGCCGGATCCCTGATGATTGCCCTCGCTATCGACACGCGCTGCTTCTGCCCTCCTGACAGGGTGATCCCTCTTTCGCCTACCACCGTGTCGAAGCCGTCGGGGAATTCCACTATGTTGTCGTAGACGCTGGCAAGCCTCGCTGCCTCTTCGACCTGCGACTCAGAGTGAACCTCGCTGAAGAAGCGGATGTTGTCGAGTATCGAGGCAGAGAACAGGAAACCGTCCTGCGGCACGTACCCGATGCTGGCTCTCACGACTTCGATCGGTATGTCGTTGATGTCTGTGCCGTCCACGAAAAGGTGGCCTCGCCCGACCGGATACAGGCGCAGCAGCAGATTGACCAGCGTCGTCTTGCCGCTGCCTGTCGGACCTATGATCGCGAGCGTCTGTCCGGCTTTGAGATTCAGGCTGATGTTCTTCAGTGCCTCGACGGACGCTCCAGGGTAAGTGAAGGAAAGGTTCTGGATGGTAATGTCGCCTCTCAGGCGCCGCTCGTTGCTCTGGTTACCCCAGCTCTGAGCCTCTGGTCCGTCCACGATGTCTGTATGCTCCTCGAAGATCTCGTCAAGCCGATCCATGGATGCGAAAGCGCTCTGCCACACCTCGACAATCCTCCCCACGTTGGAGATCGGCCTGATCAGCATTGCGAGGTATGTGTTGAACGCAACGAAGTCGCCAAGGGTGATCACGCCTCGGGACACGAACGATGATCCGATTACCAGGGCAAGGGTGAAGCTCAGTCCGAAGCAGAGTTCGACGAGCGGACCCAGTCCCGCGGACAGCCTCACGTAGTCGAGCATTGCCTTCATTCGGTTCAGGCTTGTCTCGTTAAGCCGCGCTATCTCAGGCTCTTCCTGGACGTAGGCCTTGACGACCCGGATTCCCGAGAGGTTCTCGTGGGTCTGCTCAGAGATTTTTGCATAGGCCTCCTGGACCCGCGTGAATCTTCGCCGCAGAGGCGTTCTGATCCTGAGAATGATGAACAGGGCCACGATCAGGGGGATGATGCTGATAGCCGTGAGTCTGAAGCTGATCGATTCACCCATGACGACCAGCGAGAAGGAGTTCATGATGAACCCATCGATGAAGAACACCAGGCCGAACGCGAAGGCCCTTCTAATGGCGTTGAGGTCGTTTATTGCGTAAGCCATCAGGTCGCCAGTCTTGTGCGAGTGAAAGAACTTCACAGGCAGCGACTGCAGGTGCGAGAACAGCTTGTCTCTGAGGAAACACTCGAGATCTCTGGCCCGGCCCATCAGAAGATAGCGCCAGCAGACCTTGAGAGAAAAGACAAGGGCCGCGAGGCCGAGCATGCCCAAGGTGAGCCAGGATATGCGTGCGAGAGTCGCAGTTCTCAGAGTGAGCAAGTCAATGACGTAGCCCAGGATCTTCGGCAGCGCCAACTGAAGGACGCCGGAAGAGACCAATGCCAAAGTGCCTAGCGTGTAATACAGAAGATTACTTCTGATGAAGCTCTTTATGAACTGTCTGACCATTGTCGAGGCTCCTCGCTGTCTATCGTGTTCTAGCTTGATTCACGCGGCATGTATGACCAGTCGAGAACCACAGGAGTCTGTGGTGAGCGACCTTCTATGATATCAAACAACATCCTGATTCCCGTGGCACCCATGTCGTACAGAGGACCCTCGATAGTGGACAGAGCAGGGAACGATAGCTCGGCATACGACGACGATCCTATTGCCACCACCGCAAGCTCCGAGGGTACACGGATTCCCATTCTCGCTGCGTATCTCAGTAGGCAGAATCCCATACGTGCGGTTTCACACAGGATCGCTCGCGGCAGTCTTGCGTGCTTGCCGCAGTATTCGTCGAGGGTGGTTACGAGATCTCGGTCTGTGTCACCGGAAACCGGAATGAGGAGCGATTCTTGGGACTCATAGAGTCCGAGGCGGCGGAGCGCTCTGACGTAGCCGCCGAACCTTCGATCAGCCTCGGTACAGGACGCCCTGCCTAGGAAACCGATCGACGTCACGCCTTTCTGCCTCAGATCCGTGAGTGCTGCAAGTATCGCTGTGTCCAGGTTGCTCTTTACTATGTTCGGCAGATCTGTGGCGAGGTGTGACTGGATGACGACAAACGGGATTCTGTGTTCAGTCAGGTAAGCATAGTGCTCATCACTGGTGTTCGCAAACACGAACACGGCTCCGTCGACTCTGTTTGCCCGGTAATACCGGACGTGCTGTGCTTCGTGGCTCTCGTGCCATTTGTCGAAACAGAGAGTGAGAGAGTAGTTGCGCTGGGCAAGGACGGCCTCGATTCCCTCGAGCACTCGCATAAACCTCAAGCTTGATATGTCCCTGTCAGACACGATCGCCACTGACATCGCCTTCTTGAGTCTCATTCCTCGAGCGCATTGATTGGGGTGGTAGTTCAGTTTCTTGGCAGCAGCGAGGACAGCCTCACGCGTGTCAGGGCTTATCTTCACGCCTGGGACGTCGTTGAGAACATAAGAAACCGTGGCTTGAGAGACTCCCGCCTCACGCGCCACATCTTTGCTCGAAACCTTCCCTGCTGAGCCCACTTGCTGGGCCTCCATCAATTCTCATTTATACGTATAAGCAACAGCGTTAGTTTACAATACCCTAGACCGGCAGTCAAGAGTCCAGGTCTTCCAGGATTTGCCCAGTCCTGCAAGGAAATCTGGGTCAGCTGGCCAGTATCCATTGATGCCAGTTGGTGTCCGTGCTGATCACGGACGTGCCCGGCCGGCAAGGCGAGATCAATTTGGACAGGATTTCCCTGAGCATAGTAGAATTGGTCGTTGAGCAAGCTTACTCTGAGATGCCTAGCGCGGACTGCTCTTCAGGCAAGGTCAGTGCGAGCCGGCGCCCGGGGTCTGCATCAGGCAAGGCCCTCGCCAGGAGAGAGGTCCTTGCTTGATCGGTGGTGAGTTCGGTTGAGGTTTCTACACACGGCGGATTGGCAGATCGGAATGAAGGCCGACCATGTAGCGGAGGTTGCAGAGCGAGTGCGGGAAGCCCGGCTTGAGGCTATCGATGCGATCGGGCGCGCTGCATCTGAGCACAAGGTCGACTTCGTGCTTGTGGCGGGAGACGTCTTCGAGCACAACCAGGTAGGCCGCCAGTGTGCGAGAGATGTCCTTCGCAGGTTAGGCACCTTTCCAGTCGACGTCTACATGATCCCAGGCAACCATGATCATGCGGGAGCCGGATCGATCTACTCGACGGGTGTGTTCCAGCAGGTTCCGCCGAATGTCCACGTGCTGCTCGAGCCTCAGCCCATCGCGATCAACCGGGTCAATACCGTTCTGTTTCCGTGTCCCGTAAAGCAGAAGCGAACGATGTCCGATCCGACCGAATGGATTCCTGCCGAACCCTCAGATAACACGATCCGCATAGGCTTAGCACACGGTTCAGTCAGCGATCGCGGTTTCGGCGATTTCACTGACAACCCGATCTCGCTCGCTGCGGTCGGGGCCAAGCATCTCGACTACTTGGCGCTGGGACACTGGCATAGCGCCGTTCAGTTCTCTCCGCGTGCCTGCTACAGCGGAACTCCGGAAACGACCAAGCACTCCGAGAGGGACAGTGGAAACGTGCTCGTCGTGTCCATCGACCGCCCAGGAGCTGAACCGCAGATAACCCCGGTCCGCGTAGGCCGCCTCAAGTGGCTAGAGGTCGATTACGAGCTCAGCGAGCCTCTGCTCGACAGCTTGGATGGATTGCGCAGCAAGCTGGGTGAACTGTCGGAAGATCCTAGCAATACGTTGGTTAGGCTGAAGCTGACTGGGGTGTCGACAAGCGAGATCCTGTTGACGATTGATGACCTCGTGGACGACCTCAAATCCACATATCTACATGTAGACGTTGACCTGGCGGGTCTCGTGCCTGGCACGGCGGTGGACAAGCTGTACGAGTGGGCACAGACCCGCCCGCTGGCAAGGGCAGTGCTGGCAGACCTCAGGCGCATCCTCTGCCCGCAGGGTTACGACGAAACTGCTGCGACAGAAGAGACCGACGCTGGGAGTCCGATGACAGACCTCGCTTCAGTCGCAGCAGAGGCGAAGCTGCCCGAGGACGAAGACGGACGCATAACTCAGGAGGAAGCTCAGGCCGCTCTGATCGAGATGCTCAAGGCTTTGGAGGGACTCGAGAGATGAGGCTGTTGTCGTTGGAGGTCAAAGGAGCTGCATGCTTCCGCAATCCCATCCGGCTTGGGGAGTTCGATCCCGGCATCAATATCATCTACGGGCCGAACGAGTGTGGAAAGAGCACCCTCATCACCTGTCTCGCAAGAGCGTTTTTCGACAAGTCGAACACTAAGGCTCAGGAGGTCGAAAGCCTCCGGCCATGGGGGACAGCGCTTTCGCCGGAGGTCTCTGTCGAGTTCAGAGCGGGCTCAGGCACCGAAGGCAAGCAATACCGACTGAACAAGGGATTCCTCGACCGCCCGTACACGCAGCTTTTCGAACGGACGAGTGCAGGCTACGAACTCCTCGCAGACGGCGACAAGGCGGAGGAGATCGTTCGAGGGATGTGGAGAAGCTCCGTACCTGCCAGAGGGGCCACCAAGATCGATCACTGGGGTTTGGCCAGGCTGCTGTGGTTTAGGCAGGACCGGGAACGGTTTGATCGTCCGCCTCTCAACGACGAGACTCTTCTGAATGAGCTGCGCCAGACTCTGCAAGTGATGACGATCACGAAAGAGGAAGAGGCGCTGTTTGACCTGCTTGAGGCTGAGCTTGCGAAGATCGTTACGGGCAAGAGAAGGGATTTCGTAAGAAACTCACCCATTGAACAACTTCGCAGGCAGCTAGACGAGTTGACTGCGACCATCGCCTCAGTCGATCAGAGACTTGAGCTTGCTGAGGAGTTGTCGGAAAGGGCTGGATATCTTGAAGCAACGATATCGAAGAGCATCTCGGACAGAGACGCTAAGAAGGCCGAGCTGAGAGAGCTTCAGGACAAAGCGGCGCATGTCAAACAGCTGCGAAACGACCTCAAACTCGCCCAAAGCCAGCTTCAGGCGCTCAAGACGCGCCATACGGCATTGAGAGCAGACAAGGACACTATCAAGAGCGCCAGGGAATCCATAGACAAACTCGACAAAGAACTCGAGTCGATGAAGGCTGACTGCGAGCGATTAGAGAGCGAAGTGGCAGGTGCCGAGAAACGAATAGCCGATAAGGAGAGAGACCAAAGAGACCTGTGGGAGAGACTCCGTGAAGCGAAGTCCAGACTAGAGCGGTGCAGAAGGGTAAAGCAGCTGCGCACGTGGGCTCAGGACATCGAGCAGAAGCGGAGCCTCCTCGACAAGCTCAAGGGCAAGACGAAAGAACTGGGGGAAGTGAAGGCCGATCTTAGCAAGCTGAGTGTCCCGTCAAAGGCCGAGCTGGAGAGGGTAGAGGAACTGAAATCCCAGATCGCAGAGTTGGAGGCAAGGCTGAAAGCGGTCGGGCTGAGCTTCGAGGTCGTAGCCCATGCGGATGTCGTGGTAGATTTCGGCGCGGGAGAAGCAGACGCAGAGTCAGGCGAGGCAGACACAGAGTCGCTAGAGGCGGGCGCTGAGTCAGAAGGAGCCAGCGGAGCAGGCACCACGAGGAGTTGTCTCAAGGCAGGGGAATCGGAGACCTTCCATGCATCGCAAGAGGCGACGCTGAGAGTGCCGGATCTTCTTACTGTGAAGGTCAAGTCCGGCTCCGGCGAGGTCGCATCAGTGCGCAAGGAGCTTCGCAACGCACGGACAGAGATGTCAGATCTCTTGCACAGGTTCTCGGCGGAGAGTACAGCAGAACTGCACCAGATCGTTGCACGCGCCAGTGGGCTGCGGGATCTCCAGGCACGTCTTCAGAAGGAGATCGCTGAGCTGACTCAAACCGATCGAGCCGATTTGGAGGAGGACATCGCCAAACTGGAAGGCCAGCTCAAGTCGGGACTGGCTAGCGAGAACCTCAGCACCTATGACTTGGCTTCGGTCGATCCGGGGAACGAGGATCAGCTCGCGGAACAGGTTGCTAAGCTGGAGGCAGATGATAGGAGCGTGCAGAAGGAGCTCGACGAGCTCAGGAAGACTGTCGCCGAAGGCCGTGAACGCTGCGCGAGGCTCAGAACGCAGATCCAGGGGCACGAGGAGCTTCGTGAGTATCGCCAGACTAGCATTGGCGACACACTGAAGAACTATGGAGGCGACGAGTCCGCACTTGAAAGGCAGTTCTCAGAAGTATGCATCGAGGTAGACCGTAAGGAGGCCGCGATCAAGGAGCTCATGGATCAGCTTCCGCCGGAGAGCGAGGACCCCGAGAAGCGTGTGGAAGCGCTGCAGATCGAACTGGACAACATCGAGAACGACCTCGAGAGCAAGCGGAGAGAGATGAACCAGATCGAGGGGCGGCTCGAGGAGATGGCTCAGAGTGACGTGTACCTTCAAAAGGCCAAAGCCGAAGAACGACTAGATCTCACGAAGCGCCAGCTCCACCGTGAACTCGTTCGGGCGAGGGCGCTCAGGCTGATACAAGTGCTCTTCGAACGTCATAAGCAGGCGATGTCTACGGGCCTATCCAAGCCGATAGAGGACAAAGTGAGCAAATACTGGGGATCCGTGAGAGATCGCTCGGACGTCAGGGCGAGTCTCGGCACTGACATGGAACTCGCGTTGCTCAACGGATCCGGGGCTAGTGTCGAGCCTGACCTGTTCTCGGCCGGCGCCAGAGAACAGCTGTATGTGATCGCACGTCTTGCTGTGGCAGAGCTCTTGAGCAGCAGAGAGCCACTGATCGTGGTCCTCGACGATGCTTTGGTATTCACAGACTCACATAGGCACGACCGGATGCTCGAGATTGTCAAGCAGCTGTCCGAGAAGATGCAGATCCTGATCTTGACGTCTCATGAGGACCGTTTCCGCGCTCTGCCCGGAAGGCGGTTTGATCTAGCTGAACTGCGAAGTCGATCGCTGTCAGCCTGACCGGATAGGCCAAATGTGGCCGTTGAACCTCGGTTTGATGGTCGCGGCTGAGAAGCTGTAGGGACTCCAGTTACGCGGTCAGCAGAGTGTTGCTGCCTAGGTGTTGTCCTTGTCTTTGACGTGGCCGTCAATCTTTGTATGGCCGCGCTCGTCAAGCCTCGCGACTGTGGAAATGCTTGAGTCGGCTGTGTCTCTGATAGAAACTGCTTTTATGATCGCGTAAGCGATAGCGGCTACCACTACTACGAGGATGACTCCCAGAAAAACAGTCACTGACGACATGTCAATCCACCTTCCGAGTTCAGGTCATGGTCTCGCGTCGTTCCCGCTTGTGCCTATAGGTTTTCGACGGGCGCGGAGTCATTCCTTTATGACTTGGTTACAGCTCCTAAAAAGAATGGTTGACGAGTCTTCGCCGGAGACTCGCTCAGTGGCTGGTCCGGTGACTAAACAGAAGGGGTAGAATCGGTGATTAGAAAAGCCTGACCTGCTTGTCGATATACTGTGAATGCTCGCCCCGCCTGTCTCTTATGTCAGCAAACAGATGAATGCAGCCGCTCTGCAACTCTGGATCGAGACTGATCTCGCAGTGCAGGATCTCTCCGGACCTATCCCAGCGCTGGACAAGCGTAAACGGCGCTCCAGGGTCGTCGGGAAGGTAGCCGTTGATCCTGATGACTATTGTGTTTGGATCGAGGAGGTACCTGCCTCTTTCCTTATCTGTGCGCTGCGCAGGCGTGAACCTGATTCTTATGCGGCGCTCAGACACCATTCTTTCGAGTATGGAGTCGTCATCTTCAGGCTCGAACGGATCGCGGTCCTCATCGAGGTCAGTCACAGGGCGGAGGGTTGAACAGTAGGCGTCACGGGCTTGTCCCATGATGTCGCCGGACGCCGACAGCAGCTTCTCGGCGAAGTTGACCAGGGCTCTGGAGGATTCGGCTCTGCCGCCCAGCACCCCCAGGCGGCTAGGCAGCAGTCTCTTGATCTTGTCCCCCAGATCCAGCTTGATCGACGGATCCCACGGTCCCGGTATGTCCCACTCGAACATCGCCACCGGTCCAGCGAACAGAGCTTCGATCACATCTGGCGTCACCACCCTGCCGATTCGGAAGGCCAGTCTTTGAATCAGCGACTCTTCCTTGGTCTTCACGACAGAAACAGATCGTGCATAGTCAAGCGCCCGGGGTTCAGTGCCGGCTCGTTGTGCGATCTCTTCTCTGGTCAGGGCGAACAGCTCGCCGACCACTCTGTCCACCGACTCTTCAACGTAACGCTGGTTCTTCTCAGAGAACTCCCTGACGACCTGCACAAAGCATGGCTGAATGGCTTTCGCCACAACAAGGCATGATTCGATGCCGTTGATGACGACATCGAAATCCTCCTTGAGTTTGGCAAGATGGCCCGCTGGAATCTTGCTGAAGCCATGCCGCCCAAACGTTGCAGAGACAGCTGAGACCAGGTTGTCGTCGAGTTCAGTGGTCAGGTATACCTTGTTGCGGCCCGGGCTGAGAAGGCCTGTCCTGTCGCTGAACATGATGTGAGCGTCGTGGAGAGTCTCTGTCAAGATATGCTCTGCTTCTCGTTTGGCTCTGAGGATATCAGGATGGAAGCAAGGACTTAGCACCTGATGTGAGTTGGCATAACCGAAGAAGGTGGGCGCCTCGCCCGCGACGGTCTCGCTCTCAACGCTCTTGTAGTGAGTGATCCAGTCAGACAACTGGTGGGTCAGCCACCCGCAGGCGAAGGCAAGCTCCCTTTCGCGAGCGTGCCGCGCGGCCTCACTCGCGCGCCGAAGCCTGTCGAGCGCTTCGGCGATCAGCCTATACCCGAATATGGGGGTTCCGTCAGGCCTGTTCGGGATGTTGTTGTGGGCGTAATCGTAGACAATGATGTTGTACAAGACGTGGTTGGCTGCAATGGCATCGGGGCTATTAGCTGAGTACAGATAGACCTCCGGATTGTGATCAATCGCGTCAACGATTTCCGGGCATCTCGCGAGACCTGGATCGCTCTGGGCCTTGCGGAATGCCCTGTGTGCGATGTATGAGTGCGTCGCCGGTCCCCACATGAAGCACGGCATGACCGGCAGCAGGAGCAATCGGATCAGAATCCGATACAGCCTGGGCAGCATTGCACTCCCCCCGATTGCCGCCTGCTAAGATGTGCCCTTTGGCTGCATGGGAGGCCTGCTCTGCAACTCCTGCCCGTTGAGAATAACCCTTTCTACACCGTGAATCATGTTGGGCAGTCTGCTGAAGAAGTCGAGGGTCATCTCATCTGAGACAACGCCGTTCACCACAAGAACTCTTCCCCCGCAGCGCGCCCCGACTGCGTGGAGCTTGGTCCCCCGTGCCTCTTCCCGGCTGCGCACGATCTCCCAGACGCTGTACACGTTCTCTGCGACCTGGTTCGAAGTGAGGCGGGCGTATGTCCTCAACAGCCAGTCTTGAAAGTCCTGCAAGAGCATTCCGGCAATGGGCGACAGGATGACCACCATGATGCTCAGATCTCTTGCGGTTTGGGACATCGCCAGTAGCACTGCAGCTATCCCGATTGCAGTGCCTACCTCACCGTAGCTCACTCGAAACTCGGCAAACTGTCCGACGGTCAGAACCAGGTACTTGTTTCGACGAGCGGAATACCTCCTCAGCAGCGAAGCCGCAATGCATGCCGCGCCGAACGCCACACCGTACGGCCATACCTCTGTCAGGACGGATGTGAATGACGCATCCTCATAGGTAGGTGGTGCCTCTACAGCGTTCCCTTGAGATGTCACGGCAAGGACAAGCCTGAGGAAGATCCCTAGTGCCCAGGGAAACAGGGAGAGGAGAAAACCAGACACAAAAGCGACCGGGAGCGTGACATAGAGAGGTAGCACTCCTGCCCTGAGCTCACTCAGATGTACCTCTGAGCCTTGACGGGAGAAGGCCCTTTCGATGTCTCCGACCATTGCAATCGACCTCCTCGATTGCTCTGCATCCTATCATACCCATTCTACACCAAACTGAGATTCCCTTTGATATGCAAGGCGCTCAGCCTGACAGAACCGACGATGAAGGAAGCGGTGTTTCGTTGTTGAAATACCGCCGTAGAAACGGCTGGCGGCAAAGTGAATATGCAGGAGGCAGTCGCAATGGGTCAAGGACAGCAGTTGGAAAAGGCGACTCTGGCAGGTGGCTGTTTCTGGTGCACTGAAGCCCTGTTTCGAAGGCTCAAGGGTGTGGAGAAAGTCGAGCCCGGCTACTCAGGAGGGCACACCGAAAACCCCACCTATGAACAGGTTTGCACCGGCACGACCGGCCACGCAGAGGCAGTTCAGATCACCTATGATCCTCAGGTCATCTCCTTCAGGCAGCTTCTCGAAGTGTTCTTCACCGTTCACGATCCCACTACACTCAACCGACAAGGTGAGGATGTCGGCACTCAGTACCGATCTGCTATCTTCTACCACAGCCCCGAACAGAAGGCCATCGCGGAACAGATGATCCGGGAACTGGATCAGTCGGGCCAGTTTGCGTCACCAGTGGTCACGGAGGTGGTGCCATACAGGGCTTTCTACAGGGCTGAGGACTACCATCTCAACTTCTTTGAGAGGAATCCGAATCAGCTCTATTGCCGGGCTACCATACCGCCGAAGCTGGCCAAGCTGAGCAAGAACCACCAGAGCCTCTTGGCGACATAGACTATGCAGGGTTTGGGACCGCTGACATAGAACATGGACACTCGAAATCTTGAATTCAACAGGAGGTTGGAACCATGGACGACAATCTGAAAAGCAGCTTCTCAGCGTTGTTCGACTTCTCCTTCCGCCGCTTCATCACCATCCGAGTGGTCCGTGTCATGTATGTGCTCGCTCTGATTGGCATCAGCTTCGCCACGCTGGGTCTGTTGGTGTCCGCGTTCGAGTCTTCCGCCGGGTTGGGCGTGTTGACCTTGTTCATTGGGGCTCCGATTTTCTTTATCCTTTCGCTGCTAGCGGCTCGAGTGTATCTGGAGTTGATCATGGTCATCTTCCGGATTTCAGAGAATATCTCAGCCATAGCGGAGACGGCAGCGAGTGCCGATCGCAGACCAAAGACCCCCGAGGCGTAGGCAGCCCGGGGGCCAGTGTTCTTGAGGACTAGGAGTCTCGTGCCAACACATCTGTGAAATGGGCGCCTCGGGAAGCACGTTCCCGAGGCGCATACACCTCGGGCCGCACACTCCCGAGGTGTAGATACCTCGGGCTGAATGCTCGAAGGTGTCGGCACTTCTGCTAGAACAAGATGTCGTTACAGTGTGAATGCAGGCTGCGCTGTAGGAGGGGATAATGGCGCAAGATTTTGACAATCGAGACAAGATACCTGGTGGAGTAGATCGACCCTCGGGTGTACAATAGTGGTGGCAGAGTGCGCATTTCTCTGTGGCTTTGTGACCTTCCCTTGAACAGATGATCGGCTCGCCTTGACAACAAATGCAGATCAGATGAGCACTCTCGCCTGGGTGATGTAGTTCGCGCCAGGCAGATTTGGCGTTACGGGTAGATGAGGTACAACTGGAAGGGGAGACCTGCCTTGATACATCGACTACCTGCTCGACGGGCGCTGTGGCTCGTGGCTTCTCTATCCTTCTCTATTCTGCTGGCCGCTTGCTCTGCATCGTTGGCAGCCACTCCACTCGAAGCGCCTTATTACAGCTATATCTATGATTTTTGGTCCTACATGGTGCCAGCCCCTCAGGCGTACTTACCGGACAGAGTGTATGACGGCGACGCCCTTGGCGTCGGACCGCTCAAGGATCCCCTTGATCTGTTCGTGAGTGCCGACCGTCACGTCTATCTCGCAGACACCGGCAACAACCGCATCATCTGCATGGACTCCAACTACAGAGTCACCAAGGTCATCAGCGGGTTTGTCAACAACGGCGTTCAGGATAAGTTCAACAAGCCTGAAGGCGTTTTCGTGACTGCGGCAGGCGAGATCTATGTTGCTGACACAGTAAATGGCCGCGTAGTCGTGCTCGACCGCGAGGGCAACCTGCTGCGGATCGTGGGTCCTCCGGAGCTCAGCGATGAGTACGAAGGCATCGTGTCGGAGGACTTCGTCTACAGGCCCAGGAAGGTGGCAGTCAGTCCCACTCGAGAGATGTATGTCATAGCCCGGGACGTGTTTGATGGATTGATGAAGTACAACGCAGGAGGGAACTTCTCGGGGTTCATCGGTGCTCCGAGAGTTGCCCCTACTCTTTGGGAGAGGTTCTGGGCCTGGATCGCCACGGACGAACAGAGGGAACGAAAAGCCCTTTTCCTGCCAATCGAGTATGTCAACATCGACATAGACTCCAAAGGCATGATCATGGCTGTAGAGCAAGGAACGTCAAAGAAGGAGAGCGTCAAGAGACTGAACCCCGCAGGTGAAGATGTCCTCGTGAGAGCCGGATTCCTGCCGCCGATGGGCGACCCGGCAGACCGATCTACGGGTATATCGGTGTTCGCAGATATCGTGGCACGGGAATTCGGAACCTATACGGTGCTCGACCGTCAATACGGGCGCATATTCACGTACGACTCTCTCGGCAACCTGCTCTATGTCTTCGGCGGCCTGGGCGACTCTGTCGGACTCTTCAGACTTCCTACGGCTATAGACACCTTGGGGTCGGACGTCGTAGTGCTCGACTCGAGCGGCAGCTTCACTGTGTTCAAACCGACCGAATACGGAAAACTCATAACCGCGGCACTGGCGCTGTACAACAGCGGCAGGTACGAAGAAGCGACGGAATACTGGAAAAAGGTCCTCAGGCTCAATGCCAACTACGATATGGCCTATTCCGGAATTGGAAGCGCCCTGTTCCGCCAGGGTGACTATATCGGCGCGATGACCAACTTCAGGCTGGGTCAGAACCGAGCGGGCTATTCCGAAGCGTTTGCCGTGTATAGGCGCGAGGTTGTCGGGCAGCACTTCGGCACCTTCGCGACAGTCGTTGCGATAGTGATAGTGCTTATCTGGGTGTTCGCCAGGGCGAGGGCGCGAGCGTCGAGCCGCCTCGAGCCCGCGGACAGCACTGCGGCTGGCATTTACGGTGCATATTCAGCTCAGCCTCACGCCTTTCACTATCAGGTAGAACACAGGAATCTGCTGATGAAGGACAAGATCCGCGAGACTCTTCGTGCGCTGAGATTCGCGTTCCATGTCCTTGCCCATCCGTTCGACGGCTTCTGGGAGCTCAAGCACGAGAAGAGAGGCAATCTTGCTGCAGCTAACGTCATCCTGCTCTTCGTCGTCGCAACGCTGATTTTCATGCGGCAGTACACGGGCTTTGTGCTCAACAAGAATGACCTGTGGCAGCTGAACGTCATAACGGAAGCGCTGGGAGTAGTGGTGCCGTTCATCCTCTGGTGCGCGGTCAACTGGGCTCTGACCACCCTTATGGAGGGCAAGGGCACATTCCGGGAGATCGTTATCGCTTCTGCGTACTCGCTCCTGCCTCTCATTCTGGTGATCGTTCCGCTGACACTGGTGAGCCACTTCCTGGTGCTTGAGGAGGCTCAGATCTACTACCTGATACTCGTGCTCAGTATGATATGGGCTGGACTGATGCTCTTTATTGGCACGATGATCACGCATGAGTACAGTTTTGCCAAGACGATAGGCACGTCCGTTCTGGTCGTTGCGGGGATAGGAGTGTCGCTGTTCATAATGCTCCTGTTCTCCACGGTGATAAACCATATGATCGTCTTCGCCATCGATATCTACTCTGAAGCCGTGCTTCGGTAGGAAACGGAGGCTTGCATGATGAACTCCATGATTCGCAGGACAGTGCTGGTAGCCATGGCCGTTGTGCTGTGTATCTGCCTGCGGATGTCGTATACTGCGTATGCTGCCGACCCAAAGGGTTACGAGGTCATGGCTGAAAGCGAGAGACTGGCGCTGCTTGTCAACAAGTCGACCACAGAGATTGCGGTCAGAGACAAACTGACCGGCGAGATCTGGTACTCCAACCCGCCTTCAGCAAAGCAGGAGAAGTACCAGCTTAACATCGTCTACTACGATCCTGAAGACAAACGCAAGAGGTATGACAGCTACAAGGACAGCATTCAACACGGGCAGTTCGAGATAGAGCCGATCGAAAACGGAGTGGCCATCACCTACACTCTGGGCCTCGTGTGGAAGGAAGACGATTTCATACCTCTCTCCATCAGCCAGGAACGATTTCAGAGCATGATCCTCGACAAGCTGGACAAGAGCGACCAGTCGTTCATACTCAAGCAGTACGATCTGGTTCAGCTCAGCCGGCTGCCTGAGCCGGACACGTCGGGCACCCTGGGACCAGACAAGCTGTGGGGCAAGTATGAACTCGTCCCGTTGAGCAGCACGATGAACACGACCCAGAAAAACAACCTCGTCTACCTCATGCTGGACCGTATGGTGGATCTGAGGGATGATGTCGATGCCAGGGCGGATGTCAAAGAGGAGTACATGATCAACCTGGTCGACAATCCTACGTACGTTCTCAAATCCAGGATCACTCCCTGGGACAAGGTCGATATGGTCAATCTGTTCAAGTCGATCGGCTACCTTCCCGAGGATGTCGGAGTCGACCAAGAGGCCTACGGCTATCCCGCTCCTGAGAGAAATATCGAGACCTTCGACATCACCATCGAGTACACGCTGGAGGACGATTGTCTCATCGTGACTGTGCCGATGGACCGCGTGCGCTACCCGAAGGACGTGGTCGCCCAGATGGCCTACGTCAAAGGAGCGGAGTCGGTCTTCCAGGGCCAGGTCGGCCGCGGCAACATCTACGAGCACTTCGAACAACAGGTGGGCGGAAATCTGGTCACTTTCCCGCTGTATTCTGTCGACGTCTTGCCTTTCTTCGGTGCTGCGGATAAAGGAACCCAGGGCTATATATTCGTGCCGGACGGCTCAGGTGCTCTGATCGATATCTCTACTCTGAGTGACCGCTCCTATCTCAAGAGAGTATTCGGCAGAGACTACGTGATCCCGCAGCAGACGTCCAGCACAGACATAGTCCAATATGACTCGTCCCAAGGTATTCACCTGCCAGTCTTCGGCCTCAAGAAGAATGACTTGGCGTTCTTTGCTGTGATAGAGAGCGGGGCAGCGTTCGCAAGCGTGTCGGGGCGTGTTGCGGGAAACGCAAACACCTACAGCTCCGTTTCGTCTGAGTATACGCTCATGCCGTTCAGCGTAGTCACGCTGGCCACCACAGCACGCAGTGAGCGGGGCGGAGACAAGTCCATCAATATATACGCCGAGCGTCTTCCAGAGGAAGACATAAGAATCCGGTACGCGTTCCTCGACAGGGATTCAGCAGACTATGTCGGCATGGCAAGGTACTACCAGCAATACCTGGTCGAGAGAGGGATTCTGCAGAGAAGGACCACGGAGGGCGACCCGCCTCTGTTCCTCGACATCCTAGGCGCCATATACACACGGAGGCCTATCATGGGTGTGCCGCTAAACGTGCCTGTGGCGCTGACTACCTTTGACGAGGCCAGACAGATTGTCGATGAGCTGATGGCTGCCGGGGTCAAGGACATCGTGGTCAAGTACTCCGGATGGCTGAAGGGCGGAATTGATCATGACTTCGCAAGTCGAGCTATGACTGAGGACGTCCTTGGAGGCCTGAAAGGACTCACCAGACTTCGCGACTATCTCAGCGAGCGAGGTGTCGAGCTGTATCCAAGTGTCTACCTTCAGTTACTGCCGACGCTGAACACAAGTTCTGTGAACCTGAGGCGGGAGGCGGCCAAAGTGCCCACAGGCCAAGTCGCTGAGACTCACATCCTGTCGCCTCGAAGGCTGGAGATTCTCGTATCGAACTTCCTCAAAGACTATCTCGGCTACGGCATTCCGGGCGTGGCGCTAGACGACCTGGGCTACATCGTGGTATCTGACTATCAGCCTGGCAATATGACTGACCGGGGTCAGGCCGCTCAAATCGTGGAGAGTCAGCTCAAGCGGTTGCGCGAAGAGGCTGGCCTCGATCTCATGACCACGCTCACTAACGTGTATGCTCTGCCATACGCGAAATACATGGTGCACATGTCACTGGAGGCGACCCAGTATCGGTCGGTTGCCGAGAGCGTGCCGTTCATGCAGATGGTTGTCCGAGGCTACAACACCTACGCTGGAACGGCGATAAACGTCTCCGACAACATACGAAAGCTGATCTTGAGATCGATCGAGACCGGCGCGCATCCTCAGTTCAGGTGGTTCTACAGAGAACCTTCCATTATCAAGGACACCACTTTCGCAGACTTGTACTCATGCCACTATCAGTATTGGCTGTCAGAGGCAGTCGACATATACCTCGAACTGAAGGAGTTTCTCAGCAAAGTGAAGGACCAGCGCATAGTCGATCACAAACGGCTGGCTGCAGATGTCTATCAGACCGTCTACGAGAACGGAGTGTCAGTCATAGTCAACTATAGGTCTGACCCGTTTGAGTTCGACGGTGTAGCGATTGACGGTGCCAGCTACAGGGTGATTGAGGGAGGGCAGAGCGGTGCGCACTAAGCGAAGGTTTCGTCTGACGCTCAGACAACGCGACAGCGTCTACGGGTACATCTTCATCTTCCCGTTCATAATCGGGTTCATCCTCTTCATCCTTGCGCCTGTGGTTCAGTCGGTCATCTATAGCCTAAACAGCCTGGCCATGGAAGCTAACGGGGTGAAGATGACATTCGTCGGGTGGGAGAACTACAAGTATGCAACGCTTGTCAACGCCGACTTCGTCCCGCAGCTCCTGTCGACGACCGGTGCTATGCTCAACAAGGTCTTCTGGGTGCTGGTGTTCAGCTTCTTTGCGGCGAACCTCCTCAACCAGAACTTCCGGGGCAGATTGCTGGCACGGACGATCTTCTTCCTTCCGGTGGTCGTGTCTGCCGGAATTGTCCTCAAACTGGATCAGACGGACTACCTCACGGGCGTCGCATACGATACGATCCAGACGGCTCAAAACGTTCCCGGCACCAGCTTCCTCAGCGGACAGATCCTGATGATGTTTCTGATGCAGCTCAGGATCCCTTTGAAGTTCCTTGAGTTCGTTGCAGGCGCAGTCGACATGATACCGGACATCATAAATGCTTCAGGCGTGCAGATCCTGATCTTCCTCGCCGGCCTTCAGTCCATACCGGGTTCGCTGTATGAGGCGTCAGAGGTGGAAGGTGCCACAGCCTGGGAGAATTTCTGGATGATCACCTTCCCAATGCTGAGTCCGTTGATCATCACGAACGTAGTCTACACGATAATTGACTTCTTCATATCTCCGTCTAACGAAGTCATGCAGCTGATCCGCGATACTACGTTCTTCGGCAAGGGATTCGGGGCAAGTTCGGCGATGCTGTGGATCTACTTCGCCACGATCGCGGTCATCCTGGGAATCGTTGTCGGTGCGACATCTAGGTTCGTCTTCTACCACGACCGATAGGTAGCATTGCGCTTGGAGGGGTAAACGTGGTGCATACTGCATCTGATACCAATATCGAGTTGACGCTTAGGTCGATCAAGCAGCGCCGCCGTTCAATCTCTGCGCAAGCCATCGCCATGTCGGTCTTGCGGGCAGTGATTGTGATCGGCATATCGTATGTGATTCTGTTTCCGCTCATCGGCAAGTTCTCGATCTCGATAATGACACGAGCCGACATGTGGGATCAGACTGTCTCGTTCATACCCAAGTACCCGACGCTCAATAACTATAGGCTGGCATATGAGTTCATGAAGTACCCTCAGGCCTTCTTCAACTCATTCAAGCTCGCCCTGATGGTTGCCGGTCTGCAGTTGGCCTCTTGCACTTTCGTTGCGTATGGATTTGCAAGGTTCAACTTCATAGGCAAGGGGTTCTGGTTTGCACTGGTGATCCTGTCTTTGGTAATACCTCCTGAGATGATCGGCACTCCCCTGTACCTCAACTTCCGCTTCTTCACAGCATGGGGGCTCATACCGAGTCCTGGGCTCAATCTGCTCAATACGTTCTGGCCTTACATCGTGACTTCTATTACGGCTACAGGCTTGAGGAATGGGCTCTTCATCTACATGATGAGGCAGTTCTTCATGGGGATGCCAAAAGATCTCGAGGAGGCGGCATACGTCGACGGTGCGGGCCCGTTCCGCACATTCTTCCAGGTGATGGTCCCAGGCGCTATCCCGGGCTTGGTCGTCGTGTTCCTGTTTGCATTCGTGTGGCAGTGGAATGACTACCAGCTCATCACCCTATACATGAAGAACCAGGTAGTCCTGCCTATTTATCTTGATGGATTGGCTTCTGCCGTTCTTGGTGACCAGTGGCAGCGCGCTCCGGAGGAGATCTCTCTGCTCAATAGCGCCGGAGGCTTGATGGTCATCGCTCCGCTCTTGGTGCTCTATGCGGTCCTTCAGAGGCAGTTTGTCGAGAGCGTGGAGCGGACTGGTATCGTCGGCTGAGCGAATAATGCTGCGAGCCTGATCTGCCAACACGAACTCCCGCAGCATGCTGTACAGGCAGCATACAGATGAGAACAGGGGGTGATCGGGCCAGGAGGTCGTTCTTGGCCAAGAGCGGCCTTTGTAGTCGCGCGTCGAAGGGTGACAGTTGGGCATGACCAATGAACAGGGAGGTAAGAGGAGTTCATGAAACACGCGAGGGCTATTCTGGGTTTGTTCCTGGTGGCTGCGCTTCTTTTGGCTCCGGCGTATCTGGTTAGTGCCGATGACTACACCCCTCCGCCGGGAGTCCTGGGTCCCGGTGAGGTCGATTTCGGTGGCGAGACGGTTACACTCGTCGGCATCGACTTCGGAACTGCAAAGTGGGAGTGGGGATCATTCCACGACGTATTCCTGGAGCGCGTAGCCGAGGCGGAGAAGCTGTTCAACTGCAAGATAACGAATATCGCAAGAATCACCGATGCAGAGCTTCTGGCCAGGATACTCGCTGGGGAGTCTACCGCAGACATCGTCTACGGACAGCAACACCGATCGATCGGATACTTCAAGTTGGTATCCGAGGGCATGCTCTTTCCTGTCAGCGACTTCCTGCCTGATGAGTACTACGAGTTCTTGGGCAAAGCCGACGCAGCCGTTGCCAGGAGACTGGCCCATAAAGGCAAGATTTATGGCTTCGGCGTCTACCACGGCGACATCAACCATTCAATGACCATCTGGGCCTACAACAAATCCATGCTTGAGCGCGAGGGACAGCCTGATCCATGGGAGCTCTGGCAAAACGGCGAGTGGACCTATGACGCGTTCGAAAAGATCGCAATTGCAGTGACCCGCGACACAGACGGAGACGGTACCATAGATCAGTGGGGCTCTACTGACATCACTGCGAACCACAGGAACATCATCCGCTTCCTTCCGACCAACGGCGTTGAGGTGGCCAGGGTCGATGAGAACGGAAACATGGTGTTCAACCTGGACAGCCCGGCTGCGATCGAGGCACTGAACATTTACAAGAGATGGCGTGATGCAGGCATATTCACGAACCAGAAGTTCGAGAACGGTCGTGTGGCGTTCAATGGAGCGCACATCGCCGGTCACCGGTTTGCCAAGCAGACTCTGCAGGACGAGTACGGGTTCGTTCCTCCTCCGATGGGGCCGAGCGCGGACAGGTTCTACTATCCGACGTTCGGCTTTGAGATCTCGGTGCTGCCTGCAAACGTGAAGAACCCGCAGGGCCTGGTAGCGCTGCTCAGCTATCTGATCAGACCCGACGACTCATGGGTCGAGGCCAGAGAGCAGGCTCTGATGGACTACGCCGTGACCAAGCGCGAGCACTGGGAGATGTACATGGCCGCTGTTGAGGAGTTCGCCGGTGAAGGCGACATCTTCGACTCTACCGCCCTTTGGGATATGCTCAATGCGCCGATCATGGATGTCATAACCGGCAAGCAGGGCGCAGTTGCGTCGATGGCACAGGTCAAGCCTCAGGCTCAGGCTTGGCTCGATGACCTGTTCGACCAGTAATCTACGGGTGCTCCGGGCGGGGCTTCCGACCGGAGTCTGCGGCCGGCGTGCCGACTGGCGCGCGGCGGGTGCGCAGGGTGTTGGCCCCCACTTGCGCCGATGCGCAGTGGGGGCCACTCATCAATAGCAGTATCTCTGCCTGAACACGCTCGGAGAAGTGCCGATGCTACGTTTGAAGACATAGCCGAAGTACGAGGTGCTTCGGAACCCGCACTGCACTGCAATGTCTGAGATCGACTGGTCCGAGTTGGTCAGGAGCCGTTTGGCCTTCTCGAGCCGCAGCCTTGTGATGTGCTTGTTGGGCGTTATGCCCATCTCAGCGGTGAAGGCTTTGTGGAAGTAGAACGGACTCATCGCAAGGTGTTGGGCGATGGTCTGCAAGTTCAGATCTCCGTCCAGATTGTCATCTATGAACCTGAGCGCCTTTCTTATCATGGCGTAGTGCGGTGAGGGACGCGCAGACTCTCCCTGGTCCCAATAGAGCTGATGGATGATCTGAAGTATGCACGATTTGGTGATGATCCCGGAAACCTCAGTGGGGCTGATCATCTCCTGAAACACTCTGTCAAACAGTCGGTAGTAGACTTCAGACGTGGTCGAGTGATACACGGTCGGGAGCGCGTCAAGTATGGGGTTGGAATAGACAGGCTGATAGTCCTTTACAGCCATCGGGTCATAGGATGCAGGATCCTTGTTGCTGTCGCCCAAGAGATCGAAGCACAGGAGGTAGGAGTTGTACGGCATGATGCCCTGCGTGAAGTGCCCGGGCGTCCTGAACAGCACGTCGCCCTTTTGAACCGGGTAGAGCCTGTCGTCGATGTACTGAAACCCCGAACCCTCGAGTATAAGCTCCAGCTCGTAGTCATAGACGTATCGGGGTCTGGCCCTTGCCCCCTTGGGATAGCCGGTGCCTCTGAAGACCGCACATATCAGGGCTCTCGGTGAGATTCTGTCGGTTGGCACGGGAATCGGCGCCGACTGAGCGGGACGTCTCATCGCCACACCCCCAAACCTCGTTCCATCAGCATACATTCTACCACAAGATTATGAAAAAGAGGATACCCGCTGGGCGGCAGGCGGTGCCGGACGCGTCCGGCTGCCGGTTTGGTTAAACATATGGCAGCGGAATCTCAGGGGAGGCGCCCGGAACGCGCAATCAAACGAAGGCCCATCCAGTGGAGAACACAAGATCTTGATACGACAGGCAGGATTATGGTAGAGATCGCAGGCACGGCCGTTATACAATCTAGGTGTGAAGAGGATTCGCGCTCGCCTGCGCCTCGACCTGTTGGGGATGAAGTCCGAGCGCTGCGAGGAGGCAGTGAAGCTCATGCAAGAGCAGACCGAATATGTTGATGCTGCAGACATGAACCTGCTCTGTCCGGAGTGTTCAGGGCAAGGAGCCGCACTGCTGCCTCCCGGAATCGAGAACGAGCAAGTCACCGGCATCAACAAGGAGCCCCCGCACGCGACCTTGATGCCGTATCCGACCCTCGAACAGGCACTGGCAGCGAGGCGGCATGAGTCTTCGTTTTGCCGCACCCTGAACGGCGTGTGGAGATTCCACTGGGCGCCGTCTCCTGCAGAGAGGCCTCTCCAGTTCTACCAGCCTGATTATGATGTCAGCCGTTGGGATGAGATTCCCGTCCCCTCCAATTGGGAGTTGCAGGGCTACGGCACCCCGATCTATACAAACAGCGTCTATCCGTTCCGCATGGACCAGCCTCGAGTGATGGGTGAGCCGGATCCAAATTGGACCACCTACCAGGAGCGGAACCCAGTCGGCAGCTACCGCAGAGACTTCGAGGTGCCGGAGGACTGGGAAGGCCGCACAGTGTTCATCACCTTTGACGGAGTCGACTCCGCGTTTCACATATGGGTGAACGGTCTGTATGTGGGCTACAGCGTGGACAGCCGAACACCCGCGGAGTTCGATGTCACCGAGTACGTGAAGCCGGGGCGGAACGTGCTGGCAGTCGAGGTGTACCGCTTCAGCGCGGGCAGCTACTTAGAGGACCAAGACATGTGGAGACTGAGCGGAATCTTCCGAAACGTCACGCTTTGGAGCGCACCTTTGGTTCACATCAGGGACTTCTTCGTGAAGACTGATCTCGACTCCACATATAGGGACGGAGTGCTGGAAGTCAAACTCAGGGTGAAGAACTACTCACGCCAGCAGTCTGCAGAGAAGACCGTGTCGCTCAGGCTCTACTCACGCGGCTTTACAGCAGTCGACGGGTGCGAGGCTTCGGCTGAGGTTCCATGTCTGAACCCGGGAGAAGAACGCATCGTCGTGCTCACTGCCGGCGTTCAGAATCCTCACAAGTGGACTGCGGAGACGCCATATCTTTACACAGCTGTGCTGGCGCTTCAATCCCCCGGCGGAGTCGAGTCGCCTCAGCCTCCCGGCGAAGTCGACGAATTCATATCGTGCAGGGTTGGGTTTCGAAAGATAGAGATAAAGGGCCGTGTGTTCATGATCAACGGCGTGCCGGTGAAGCTCAAAGGAGTGAACAGGCATGAACACTGGCCGGATACTGGCCACTATGTTAGCGTCGAACGTATGGAGCTGGATCTCAAACTGATAAAGGCCTGCAACTGCAATCATGTGAGAACCAGCCACTATCCCAACGATCCGCGTTGGTATGAGCTGTGCGACGAGTACGGCATCTACCTAACCGACGAGGCAAACATAGAGTCACACGGACACAGATCGCTGGGGAACGTGCTAGGCGATATGCCCAGATGGATTCGAGCGCACAGGGCCCGCATGGCTGCTTGCGTCGAGCGCGACAAGAACCACCCGTCGGTCATTATGTGGTCGCTCGGGAACGAAGCCAGCGGCGGCGCAGGAATGTGGGCTGCTCTTCAGATGGTGAGATTCCTCGACCCGACTCGGCCGGTTCAGTATCAGGGATTCGGGTTCTCGAGGGAGAGACAGAATCCCACGGATTTCGAGAGCCAGATGTACCCGCCTCACGAGGATCTCGAGAGGATAGGGATGATGGATCTCAGGAAACCCTATTACATGATCGAGTTCGCTCACTGCCTCAACAACTCGATGGGAGGTCTTGCTGAGTATCTGGAGATCGTGGACAGGTACGAAGGGCTTGTCGGGGGTGCCATCTGGGAGTGGTGCGATCAGGCGGTCTGGAACCGCTCAAATCCGGACAGACCATTCCTGGCCTATGGAGGCGACTTCGGGGACGCCCCAAACGATGGTCTGTTCTGTCTTGACGGAGTGGTCTTTGCTGACCGCACCCTCTCTCCCAAGTACGTCGAGGTCAGAAAGGCGTTTCAGTGGATCGGGTTCGAGCCGGACGACCTGTCCCGCGGCAGGATCAGAGTCCGGAACAAATACGCGTTTATAGATCTTAATGGTTTCGACATTGTATGGACCGTAAAAGAGGATGGCACTGAAATACAGCGCGGCGCACTGGCCCGGATCGACCTGCCACCCGGAGAGTCTACGGTCATAACGGTGCCATTCAGTCCGATCGACCCCAAGCCTGGCGCCGATTACGTGCTCAGATTGGCGTTCCTGCTCGGAGAGCCGGCACTGTGGGCTGATGCAGGAACCGAGATCGCGGCAGAAGAGTTCGAGCTTCCTCTGGCGGCAGCTCCTGCACCGCCGGTTGTGCTGACACGCTCGTGCGAGATGCATATCGAGCAGTCTGATAGAGCAATTGCAGTGAGGGGCGATTCCTTTGAGGTTTCCTTTGACCGAGTCTGCGGCTCTCTCGACCGGCTTCTGTACGGAGACCTGGAAGTCATAGGGCGCAGCCCCGGGCTTCTCCTTCATCTGTACAGAGCTCCTCACCGGCATGACGACAATTGGGCAAAAACGGAGTGGATCGAGCACGGGCTCAACCCATTGAGGCACAGAGCCATCAGAATCGATGCAGTACAGAAATTGCCAGGAATCGTCATAGTCGATGTCTCCGCCCTCTCCGAAGGGACCAATGGGTTCGCTGTCGATCAGAGAGTCGCCTACACGATCTGCTCAGACGGGACCATCGGCGTGAAGTGGGCACTGGACTTCTCAAAGAGCGGCATTGTGCTGCCACGGATAGGGGTCAGGGCCTTTCTGGACCCGTCTCTTCGGTTCTTCACGTACTACGGCCGGGGGCCGATGGAGAACTACCCGGATCGCAAGCACGGCAGCTATCTGGGTCTGTACCGGAGCACAGTGGAGAAGGAGGTCACGCCCTATTTGGTGCCGATGGAGCTTGGAAACCATGAGGGCGTCAAGTTCGCGGCGCTGACCAGGGACGACGGAGCCGGCCTGCTCATTGCGGCAGACGGCGGTCGATTGTCGGTTTCAGCTCTTCCGTATACAGATGAACAGTTGGAGAGTGCGTCGCACATGCACGAGCTCCGCGGAAGCGACGCGACTGTAGTCTGTGTCAGCGCGAAGACACTCGGCGTCGGCACTGCGGGGTGCGGACCGCGGCCGCTGCCCAAATACATAGTCCGCAGTGAGCCGACTTCCTTCCAGTTGATTCTGAGAAGGATTCCAGTCGGCGCCACCGAACTCGCTGAATTAGCAAGATGTTCTGTGCCAGTAGCATGATATCGCTATTTCGAAGACCTCAGTTCGCGTTGGTCCGAGAACGGCAACGGCAGAGGATTTCCATTGAGTCTGATACCCGCAACGCAGCGGCCACGCGCCATTCAACACAGCAAGATATTGAGAGTCTCGACAAGAATCTGGACAGGATTGCGCTAGGAGCAGGTGAATGGTATCAAATAGACGGAAAATACCACCTAAACGGTCCGACCAGGTGAGGAGTTTTTGAGGCAATCCGAGCTTGAAGGAGGTGGAGTCGTACCCGCAGTAGGTCAGAGTTGGTTTGTGGTGTTGGTATCAACGACCGCGGCAACCACTAGGAACGGCGCAAGAATAGGCGCTGAGAGAAGGAGGTAAAGTGGTTATGAAGAGCACCAAACTCGTTCTTACTCTGTTGATGGTCCTGTGCATGTGTGTTACGACAGTGGCCTTTGCCCAGGATGACTACACACCACCGCCGGGAGTTCCTGGACCTGGTGAGGTCGACCTCGGTGGTGCGACGGTCACCCTCATTGGACTGAACCTCGACACGAGGTCAATCTGGGAGTGGGGCGCATTCTGGGACACCTTCTTCGAGCGTATGGAGGAGGCGAAGACGCTCTTTAACTGCAACTTCGCGTACATCCATGGAGGCAACTACTCTGACCACGTTTTGAACAGGATTCTTGCAGGCGAATCCAGCTACGACATAATCATCAACAGGCAGGCCCGTGAGTTCGGCTACTGGAAGCTCGTTCAGGACGGAATGCTGTTCCCTGTGAGCGACATTCTTCCTTCGGAGTACTTCGAGTCGCTGGGTATCGCTGACCGCAACGCCACCGAGAAGCTCCAGCACAAGGGCAAGCTGTACGGGTTCGGAACACTGACCGCCAACATCAACAACTCCATGGAGATCTGGGCGTATAACAAAACGATGCTGGAGAGAGAGGGCCAGCCCGATCCGTACGAGCTGTGGAAGAACGGCGAGTGGACCTACGAGGCGTTTGAGAAGATCGCTAAGGCCGTCACTCGTGACACCGACGGCGATGGCGTCATCGACCAGTGGGGCGCTCCGGACTTCTTTGGCAACGGCACGGCCGTGATCAGGACCCTGCCTTGGAACGGCATAGAGATCACCAAGATCGACGAGAACGGCAAGGTCGTCTTCGCTCTTGACAGCCCGGTGGCCATCGAGACGATAAACCTCTTCAAGAGATGGCGTCTCGACGAGCAGATGCTGGGCGTCGGCGTGTCAGGTGTGAGCTTCCAGAACGGCGACTTCGCATTCGACAAGGCGCACGCAATGGGCTTCAGATACGCCAAGCAGAGCATGCAGGATGAGTGGGCCTTTATACCGCCTCCGAAGTTCCCGGATGTCGACCGCGTCTATCATCCGACCTTCACGTGGCGCACGAACTTCATTCCGGCGAACTCCAAGGATCCGCTGGGACTCATAGCCGTGTGGAGTTACCTGGTGCGGCCGGATGACTACCTGGTTGAGGAGCACATTGCTCAGTTGATGGATCAGGCGATCCCGCCGAACAGAGAGTCCTGGGAAGTCTATGAGGTAGCGATCGAGACGTTCCAGGGTGAGGGCGATCACTTCGAGGGCACGGCTCTGTGGTCCGAGATCGTGGCTCCAGCGCTCACTTCCGTCATCACCGGCGAAAAGGGAGCCGCAGCTGCGATGGCTGAGATCAAGCCTCAGGCTCAGGCTTTCTTGGACGACCTCTTCGGACAATGAGACACGGGGATGGCTGCGATATGCGGGCCTCTTGACGGTCAGACTCCATGATGGCCGACTCGTCCAGGCCTCGCAGTCGCAGCGTGACAGTGACATCGATACAGATGTGATGTAAGCGGACGGCCTCCATTTGCACGCGGTTGTTGTGCAGGTGGGGGCCGTTCTGCTAGTGGAGAGCGCAAGATTCTCGCGGCGAAAGAAGGAAAAACGCATCCCGCGTCCAATAGTATCAGTGTGGAAAGCGGTTTCTGTCCGGCGGCCGTGCGCAACGAGTCGGCGGCAACGCCCTGAGCTTGGTTCCGTGAGAGAAACGGCCGGCAGGTCTGCGATCCGCTGCATACAGTAGTTTATCAGGCGATTCATAGGGTTTCCCTGTGGTCGCCGTGAGTCCTCTCTTCGTTCGAGACGAAGCATCGTATAGACAGAGCTCCATGTTCATCGAGCCAGAAACCGTTTTCTAATGTGCTCGCCCACTTCCCGTTATCTAGAACCAGGTAGAGGAGGAAGGGTCTGTGGCCGGTGAGATTGTATCTCTATGTGAGGCATACGAGAGCTTTTTCCCGATCGGGTCCGCTGTCTCCGCAAGGTCCATACGTACTCACAGGGACCTTCTCCTCAAGCATTTCTCCAGCATTACTCCATCCAATGAAATGAAGTTTTCCTCGGTCCACCCAACTGAGAGCGCGTTTCAGTTTCTGTTTTCGGACAGCATCGCCGATTTTGCTCAGGCGAACGGAATGCTTCTGCGAGGGCATGTACTGGTCTGGCATCAGCAGACTCCTCAGTGGGTGTTCGAGCAGGCGGACGGATCGCCGGCGTCGAGGGACCTTCTCCTCGACCGGATGAGAGAGCACATACATACGCTGGTGTCTCGCTACAGAGGCAAGGCCTATTGCTGGGACGTCCTCAACGAGGCGGTTGACGACAAAGGGACTGACTACCTGCGTCGCACCAAGTGGCTTGAGATCATCGGACCAGACTACATAGAAAAGGCGTTTCAATACGCACACGACGCCGATCCCGATGCCCTTCTCTTCTACAACGACTACAACGAAGTAGCTCCAGAGAAACGGAAGAAGATCATAAGACTTGTCACCGAGCTGAGAGCCAAGGACGTGCCGATCCACGGCATCGGCTTGCAGGGGCATTGGAGCATACACAGTCCTTCTATCGATGCGATAGACGAGGCCCTCGAGGAGTACGCCTCTCTCGGGCTGCCTCTTCAGATAACTGAGCTCGACATATCGGTTTTTTCCTTTGCCGACCTTCGAACCGATTTGATGGCGCCCACTGACGAGATGATGAAGCTTCAGGCCGAGAAGTACGAGAAGGTATTCGAGCTGTTCCGCAGGTATCGAGACGTCATAACCGGAGTTACCCTCTGGGGTACGGCCGATGACCACTCATGGCGACACAACTTCCCAGTGAGAGGCAGAAGAGACTGGCCTCTGCTGTTTGATTTCGACCACCAGCCGAAAGAGAGTTTCTTCCGGGTGGTCAACTTCTAGGTCAACATCTCGGTAGCTGGCCCAGTCACTCGACTGCACCGTACGGAGATGTGTTTGCTGTATGTCTCCGGGATCGGATCTTTGTCCGAAGGGAGGGGTAGCGCTACTCAGAAGACCAGCAAAGTATCTTTGGGTTCCAGTGTGTCGTGTTTCAGTCAGCACAGTCACAAACAGAGCACTAGCATGTCAGAATAAGGAGGTCTGGTAGCAATGAGACCCAAGCTGAGCTTCTTGTTGGTACTGGTACTGGCGCTGTCGCTGGCATCCGTCTCGACGCTGGCGGCTGAGTTCACGTCGGACCGGGCAGCATTCGGCGACATCGACTTTGGCGGCGCCACAGTCACAGTTGTTGCCCACTTTGACAACCTCGAGCGGTTCAAGGAAGGCGGAGCTGAGGCCGGCAAGCTCGAGGAGGCCAAGAAGCTGTTCAACATTGGCGACATCGTTCTGCTTCAGGTCGGCTGGGGCGAGGTGGGCGAGACCTGCTTGAATAGGTACATGTCAGGCGAGTCCACGTGGGATCTGTGGAGACTGCCTCACGCCTACTTCTTTGATCTCGCAACCAAGGGCGCGTTCTTCGATGTGGGCAAGATCCTGCCTGAGAGCTATTTCGACAGCATGCCCAGGATTACTGCTGAGAAGGACGCGGCGATCACCCCCGGTCTTGGAGCTTCTCGGTTCCACTTCTCGATAGGAGTTCCTGACGACTACGGTCATTCGCTCTTCGTGTGCTTCAACAAGGATATGTTTGAGAGAGAAGGCTTGCCTGATCCATACGAGCTCTATGAGCAGGGCCTCTGGAACTGGGATACTGTTGAGGATCTGGCGATCAAGCTGACCAAGGATACTGACGGAGACGGTGTAAACGATCAGTTTGGATTCCATTGGATTGACCCGACGTACTACATCTTTGCCAACGGCGGACAGCAGATCAAGGTGGACGAGAATGGCAAGATGGTCTTTGCAATGCAGGATGAGGCTGTGTACGAGGCTCTCCGCAGGTACCATCAGTGGCAGAACGTCCTGCGTGTGACCACAGGCGACTGGCAGTTCTTGGACTTCGAGCAGGGCAAGGCTGCTATGGCTTGGATGCCGTTCTACGAGATCCATCAGGTCGACTACGAGTTTAACTGGGGCGTGCTGCCCCTGCCGCATGGGCCGAACGTCGATGAGTGCGTCTTCCCGCCGGGCGTAGGCGACGCCATCTTCATCCCTGCGAACGCTGTGAATCCCTTGGCTCTGGTCGCGCTTGACAACTTCCTGTGGCCTGTCGACACCTACTACGAGCTGCTTGATGATGCGATTCGCAACAAGGTTGCGGACATGAACGCGTACCAAGTCTTCCAAGAGGCCATTGAGAAGTGGGACAGCCGATATGCCAGCTACTTCAACTTCCTGGGTGCCTATTGGGATGCAAACACACCGTTCGGTGGCATAATGGCCGGAGTCAATGAGGGCAAGAGCCCGGCAAGCGTTGTTGCTGAGTATGCACAGATGGCTCAGGCCAAGATTGACGAGATCTATGGTCAATAAGCGGCATACGCGCGCTGGGACGGCTCGGCTGCTTGCCGAGCCGTCCCAGATCTGTGTATGCTGTCTAGCTACGCCCGAGCGTTCAGTCAAAGGGGAGGCGAAGTCGAGGCCATGTGGTTGAGAGCGATCCAACGAGGATTAGGTCTTGGTGCGATGCTTCTCGCATTGCTGCTCGCCACAGCAAGCTGTGCAGCACAGACTGGCGAGCCAACAAGCGGGTTTGTCGTTCCATACAACAGCTACCTGTTCGACTTCTGGCGAAAAGCAGTCCCCTCGCCTCAAGCGTACGTCCCTGAACGCTTCATCACAGGAGCTCATCTTGGTGTAGGCGATTTCAAGGATCCAGGCGACATTTGCGTTGCGCCTGACAAGACGATTTACATAGCTGACTCTGGCAACAACCGCATTATCCATATTGACAACGACTTCACTGCGCTAAAGATCATCAAAGAGTTTGACAATAACGGGAAGACTGATACTTTCAAGACGCCTAGGGGCATATGTGTCGCCAGTGACGGGCATCTTTATGTGGCGGATACTGGAAATTCAAGGATAGTGCATTTGGACGCGGATGGCCGGCTCGTGCGGATCATCGGGCCGCCGACTGCAGACGTCGAGGGTATTTTGCCTCAGGGATTTGTGTACAACCCGATCAAGATAGGGGTTGATCAACACAACCGTCTCTACGTTGTGTCCCAGAACACTTTCGACGGGCTCTTGCAGTTCAACGCAGCCGGCGAGTTTAGGGGATTTGTTGGCGCCCCGAGGGTGACGCCGAAACTGTGGGATATGATTTGGTACCGCATAGCGACGAAGAGTCAACGTGAACGCATGACTCTATTCCTTCCCACCGAATACAGCAACATTGATCTCGACGAAGGTGGCTTCGTTTACGCCACAGTCATGGACAATACCCATGAGGATGACGCAAGTCCTAAAGACGACAAGATCCGCAGGCTAAACGCCAAGGGCGAGGATCTGCTCGTTCGAGCGGGATTTCACGGTATCATAGGAGATGTCGAGTACGCAAGCATCAATTCGGCTGCAGCCAATAGAGGACAGTCAGTCTTTGTCGATGTTGTGGTGCATGGCCATGGTGTCTACAGCGTCCTCGACAACATAAGGAGCCGGGTCTACACGTATGACGACACGGGCAATCTATTGCACGTGTTTGGATATAGAGGAACAATGAAGGGTCAGACTGTAAAGCCCGTAGCACTCGAAGTACTTGACAGGAACATACTTATACTGGATGCACAGCGACTAGGAATCGCGGTATACAGGCCGACAGATTACGGTCTGCTTATCTGGGCTGCGCTCGACTATTACAGCAGAGGCGACTACGTGCAGACTGAGGCGATCTGGAGGCAGGTTTTGGCGCTCAACTCCAACTGCGACGTTGCCTATACAGGCATCGGCAGAGCACTGCTCAGACGCAATCAGTACGCCGAGGCTATGGCCAGCTTCAAGCTGGGCAACAACCGCAGGGAGTACTCCGAGGCGTTTGAACTCTACAGGCGAGAGGTCATATACGACAATCTGTCATTGTTTGTTGCGATTCTAGTCGCAATCATCGTTATTGTCTATTTAGCAGTCAGACTAGTGAAGAGAGCCAAGGCTATCGCCTTCGCAAGATCTCAAGTTGCCAGTGCCGGCGGCAGGCCTGAGAGTGGGCCCGTAACCAGGTTCATCAGCAAGACTCTGGGGGAGCTCAAGTACGCGGGGTATGTCATATTCCATCCGCTCGAAGGCTTTTGGGAGCTTAAGTACCTGAACAAGGGGTCGGTGGTGTCGGCTTCGATCATACTTGCGGCCTTCTGCATGACCTACGTGTTCTCGCGGCTGTTCACCGGCTTCGTTTTCAACACGATCGATCTCAGCCAGTTCAACGTAGTGTTCGAGGTAGTGAGCATTCTGCTGCCGTTTGGACTGTGGTGCGGCGCCAACTGGGCGTTGACCACACTCATGGAGGGCAAAGGGACCATCCGAGACGTCTACATCGCTACTGCCTACTCGCTCGTGCCCATGATTCTCGTCCTCATCCCGTTGACCATCGTTAGCAACTTCATAACCGCTGAAGAGGGATTCTTGTTCTACGGGCTTCCACTGCTACTGGGATTGGCATGGTCAGGCATTCTAGTGGTCCTAGGTGCTGTGATGACCACTCACGAATACGACCTGCGGAAGACAGTGCTTACCTGCATACTGACAGTTGCCGGGATGGTCTTCACTATGTTCCTTGCTCTGTTGTTTGTGGATTTGGTCGAGGAAGTCGCCGCCTTCGTCAACGAATTGATAACTGAGTTCTCATATAGGACCTAGCTGTCGCGCTCTGACTTACGATACCTGAGATCGGTGTGATGCAAGAAAGGAGGCAGTGCACACCCGTGTCTTCATTGAGGAGAATGTGCCTTCTGACTGTGGTCGTTGGACTGTCGCTGCTCACTGCCAGCATTGCGAGCGCCGACTCGATTCCTTCCGGATTCGAGTTGGTCAGCGAAAACGACTATGCCGAGCTATACATCAAGGCGGACACAGCCGAGATAGCTTATAGAAGCAAGATTGACGGAAGCGCTTGGTTCAGCAATCCTCCGGATAGGGCCACTATGGAAACCCGCGTTAGAGGAGTGGCCAAGGATAGGCTTTCAGCGCAACTCGTCATCAACTACTACAGCATTAATCAGAAGCTGGAGATGGACAGCTACAACGACTGCGTCAAGTACGGCCAGTATCAGATCACACCGATTCCCGGCGGGGTGAGAGTCGACTACGAGCTGGGAAGGCGATGGCAGGAGTCTGACTGCGTCCCGTTCATTATCAGCGAGGAGCGGTTCAATGACCTTGTCTTGGCTAAGCTCGACGAGAAGACTCAAAACACCCTCCGCAAACAGTACGTTAAGTTCACTCTTGAGGAGGGCTACGTAGACACAGACAACATCAGCGTATTTGGTGTAGACATGGAGGCCTTGTTCGGGCCATACGGGCTCAAGGTTGACGAACCGGGAATCAAGGCCACCGACAAACGCCGAGTTCTTCAGGAGTATCTCAACAGGGTTCGTGACGCAAACGAGTACACCACTCTGGCCGAGATAAAGACTGAGGATATCGAGGAAGCCTTCGGGAAACCGGCTCTTATGCAGAAGTGGAATCTGATGCAGTGGGACAGGGACGCCTTGGTAGGGTACTTCAAAGCCGTGGGGTACACTCCTGAGGACGTTCAGATCGACCATCAGATGTTCGGAATCGAGCCGCCGTGGCCGGATGTCCGCAACTTCAAGGTTAGCGTTGAGTACGTGCTTGACGGTGCTGACCTTGTTGCTCGCATTCCCGCCGGCAGTGTGTCGTGCCCAATGGAAGTGTACGATCCGAGGATCAGTAGAATCACGTCCTATCCGCTGACCACCATTCATCTCTTGCCGTACTTCGGGGCCGCTAATGTCGACTCCGAGGGCTACATCTTTGTGCCTGACGGTCCCGGGGCTCTGATCTACTTGAACAACGGCAAGACAACGGCTGAGCCATACGGGCGGACCGTCTACGGCAGAGACTACGCGACTATGCCCGTGAGCGAGTACAGTGCGGATTCGAAAGAGCAGATCTACTTGCCTGTGTTCGGGCTCAAGAATGGCGACAGGGCATTTGTCGCTATGTTAGAAGACGGGGACGCCATGGCCCAGATCAATGCCGTGGTCGAGGGAATGAGAGACTCGTACAACCGGGTCTGGGGTTCGTTTGAGTTCATCCCGAACGCTCGTATCAATCTCCAGACAGATCCAGGGAATGGCTACGTGGCGCGTCTCGGAGCGCTCTCGATCATAATGTACCAGTCTCGCCCCTATTCGGGGGACATGACTGTCCGCTACAGCTTCCTCTCAGGTTACCAGGTAGATTACTCTGCCATGGCCAAGCGCTATCGGGATTATCTCGTCGACAAATATGATCTTGGCCGCATCGATGCGAAAGAAGGTATGCCTCTTATCCTGGAGATCATCGGGAGCTTTGACAGGACCAAGCCCGTCCTCGGATTCCCTAAGAATGTGGTTCAGGCTACGACGACATATGACCAGGCCGAGGAGATAATCGACGACTTGCTCAAGAGTGGCGTTCAGGATCTTCAGGTAAGGTATCGGGGCTGGCTCAAGGGCGGCGTGAACCACATCTATCCTACAAGGGTAGTTGCCGAAGGCGAGGTAGGAAGCCTGAACCGTCTGAAGCAGTTCTTGTCTTCGTCTCAGCAAAAAGACGTAGGAGTCTTCCTGGATGTTGGTTTTCTGAACATCTTGAGGAACTCGCTGCTTGACGGCTTCGTTACGTTCCGTGACGCGTCGAGGTTCTTGAACCGCAAGTCCGCAGTTGCGACTGATCACAATCTCGCCTCTCATCAGGTCAAGCAGGGATCGGAACGGCCCGTGCTTTCGCCGAGCAGGCTGCCCTCTTTGGTGCAGAATTTCGTTAAAGACTACAATAAGCTGGGAGCCGAAGGGATCTCGCTTACTTTCATGGGTAAGCAACTGAACTCGGATTTCCGACTGGACCCTGATGCTGCGGTTGACAGGCAGCAGGCTAAGCAGATCGCCATAGATCAGGTGAAGTTGATTGCCCGTACGGACTACGGCATCATGGTTACGGGCGGCAATGCGTACATGCTGCCGTACGCGAAGTACGTTATTGATGCGCCAATGCATTCCGTTGGAACAACACTTGTGGACGCGTCTGTTCCATTCTTCCACATAGTGGCCAGCGGGCATGTGGTGCGTGCAGGCACTGCGGCTAACCTGTCAGAGGTAGCGGGAAGGCGGCACCTGCTGAAGACTATTGAGACAGGATGCGTTCCGTACTTCGTGGTGACGCACAGTCCATCTTCTGACATGAAGAACACGCAGTTCGACTACTTGTACGCCACCACCTACCGCGGCGTTCGCGATGACATCTTGAGTTTCTACAATGAGATCTTGCAGATATCCGGAAACCTATGGTCCCAGGAGATCATACAGCACCAAGTCGTAATGCCGCAGGTCCACCGAACCGTGTATGAGGACGGTACATCAGTAATAGTCAACTATAGAATGACTCCGGTCGAGGTGGACGGAGTGTTGATTGATGCAGAGGACTACCTGGTGCTTGCCGGAGGTGACAGGAGTGCAGACTAAGCGGCGGTTTAGATGGACATTCGAGAGGAGACAGAAGTTAGGCGGGTTTCTGTTTACCACGCCCTTCGTTGTCGGATTCGTGCTGTTCTTTCTGGTCCCGTTCGCCCAAGCTGTCATTTTCAGCTTCAACGAACTGAAACTCACCAGCACAACCTATGAGCTCGTGCCCAAAGGGTTCAGCAATTACGGGTATGCTCTGTTTACTCATCCGTCGTTCGTGCAGAGGCTGACTGAGCTGATAGGAGATCTCCTCGTGGAGATGCCGCTTATCCTTGCCTTTAGCTTCTTTGCGGCCACTCTGATAAACCAGAAGTTTACGGGGCGGACACTTGTCAGAGTAATATTCTTCCTGCCGGTCATCTACGCCGCAGGCGTCATACAGAAGTTGGAAGTGGAGGACTACGCAGCCATAATGTACGCAACCTCTCGCAGGACAGCCACTTTCCTAAGCAGCGATTCGCTAAAAGCCCTGTTTGCGGCTGCGCACTTGCCTGGTGCAATGACCAGGTACGTCAATGCCATGATTGACAGCCTCCCTAATGTCATTAGGTCATCAGGAGTGCAAATTCTCATATTCCTAGCCGGCCTGCAGTCGATACCGCCGGAGACATATGAGGCTGCGGACGTTGAGGGAGCTACTCCATGGGAGAAGTTCTGGTTGGTTACGTTCCCCATGGTGAGCCCCTTGATCCTGACCAACCTGGTTTACACCATTATCGATTCGTTTACCGATATGAACAACACTGTCTTGAGGCTAATCGAGGAAGTCTTGTGGCGTGGTTACGGATACGGTGCAAGCATGGCAATGGCCATGCTTTACTTCGGCGCTGTATCCCTAGTACTGATCGTGGCATTTGCACTTGTATCTCGACGGGTCTTCTACCGGAACTGATTGTCCGAGGCATTGGAGTCTGCGGATGGAGGTGTTCTCATTCAGATGTCTTCTCTGAAGCGAGTCCGCGCAGGTACGGTCTTCATGGTGCTGGCCAGAACTGTGCTCTTGATCGGAATATCATATGTGATTCTGGTGCCGGTGTTTCTGCGGATATCGCAGTCGATAATGCCGGTGCAGGACCTCTACGATCAGTCAGTGAGGTGGATTCCCAGGAAGCCCACGCTAGACCACTATAGGATGGCGTTGACGCACATGAAGTATTTCACAGCACTGAGCAACTCGGTGCTGCTGGCGCTGACCGTGAGCGTCATCCAGGTCATATCATGCGCGATGATCGGCTACGGCCTGGCCAGGTTCTACTTTCCGGGCAATGGTTTGATCTTCGCCATGACAATATTTACGCTGGTTGTGCCTCCGAAGATCATCGTTGTGCCTACGTATCTGAACTTCCGCTTTTTCAACTTGCTGGGGTTGTTAAAGGACAACCCAATCAACCTTGTCGGTTCGTACTGGCCGTTTGTGTTGTTGGCTCTTACGGGTAGCGGGTTCAGGTGCGGGTTGTACATATTCGTAATGAGGCAATTTTTCCGCGGGATGCCGCGAGAGCTGGAGGAAGCCGCGTATATTGACGGAGCCGGCTTGTTGAGCACGTTTACGAGGGTGATGCTGCCAGGAGCTGTTCCTGGGATGATCGTGGTGTTCCTGTTCTCATTCGTCTGGCAGTGGAATGATTACCAGTACATCACAATGCTCATGCCTGGCAAGACGTTCTTGACCTATATGCTGGATCAGCTGCTACCCACAATGGCGAATTACATAGGTGCTACAGACCAGCTCACAGCCTCTGCTGGGTTTGCTGACAATCATTACCTCTCACTGGTCAATAGCGCAGGCATGCTGCTGATGATCTGCCCGCTGTTGTTGCTCTACGCGTTCACACAGAGGTACTTCGTAGAGAGCATTGAGAGGACAGGGCTTATCGGATAGGTGTCACTGTGCGTTTGCCAGGAGGTGTACAGCTTTGACATCGGGTTTCGTTCGCAGGGCAACAACCGCATGTGTTGTCGCGGCGCTAGTGATAGCGACAGCATCCGCCGCCTTTGGTGATGATGTCCCCTCTCTCAAAGACCTCTTTGAAGGGAAGTTCTTGGTCGGATGCGCTGTCAGCCGAAGCGGGCTGCTCCTTAATGATCAGCTCATTAGCAAACACTTCAACGCGGTTACAGCTGAAAACAGCATGAAGTGGGAGAGCGTTCATCCTTGGCCTGACACTTACAGGTTCATCGAGGCGGACGCGATTGTGGACTATGCTGAGAAGAACGGCATGGTCGTCATAGGGCATACGCTCGTCTGGCATCAGCAGACGCCGAGCTGGGTGTTTACAGACGAGAATGGCAGAGAGGTAACGCGAGAGGTCCTTCTCGAGAGGATGAGGGAGCATATACACACAGTCGTCGGGCGGTACAAAGGCCGCGTTCGGGGCTGGGATGTCGTGAACGAGGCCATCGACGACAGCACTGGCGGTCTTAGGAATACTCATTGGCGCAGGATCATTGGCGATGACTATATCGAGTGGGCGTTTAGATTTGCCCACGAAGCGGATCCCGATGCAGAGCTTTACTACAACGACTACAGCACAACAGATCCGAAGAAGCGTGAGGCGATATACAACCTAGTAAAGGGCTTAATTGATAAAGGAATACGCGTCGACGGCATTGGCATGCAGGGGCACTGGGACATTCAATCGCCGTCCGAGCAGAATATACGCTATGCCATAGAGAGGTTTGCTTCACTTGGTGTAAGGGTCCATATTACCGAGCTTGACGTAAGCGTGTTTCCTTGGTCCGACAGGAGCAATAAGTACGCGAACGGACTGCCCGAAGCCGTCGAGAACGTGCATGCGGCCCGGTACGCCATGATGTTTAGGGTGTTTCAGGACTACAGCGACGTCATTGAACGGGTGACGTTTTGGGGAATCACAGATGCGGGGAGTTGGAAGAACAACTACCCTGTCGCGAGACGAACCGACTATCCGCTGCTGTTTGACAGACAAGGCCAGCCTAAGGCCGCCTTTTGGGCTGTCGTCAATACCGTCCTGGACTCAGCCGACGTCGTGCAGACCATCAGTCAGTGAGTCCTTGAGCTAGCTCGAGTAGGAGGGATGCGTCGACATGCGCTGCCTACTGCTAAGAAAGATACTGCAAAAAGGTATGGTCCTCGTGCTCTGTGCGGTTTTGGCCGCAGTCAGTTGCTATACCTCGCAGATTGCGTCTGCCGCGACGAATGTGACCGGATTCCAGCGCAAGGCGACGTACGGGGAGTATCTGGCTAGGTTTGGTTCAGCGCAGGCCCCGCACACAGAGATACTCATTCCTGGCGATTCGTTTACCAGTGCGGATCCCATGCCCGAGATCTTGCCGGATCCATTTGGCCTCAGCGGGACCGCTGTCCGATCGGAGGACCATGGTTACATCGAGTGGACGGTAAACGTGCCTCAGGCGGGGTTCTACAATATCGAGCTGACGTATTACCCTGTGCAGGGGAAAGGGATCACGATAGAGAGAGAGATATCGATCAACGGCGAGGAGCTCTTCGAGGGAGCCAACGCGCTCGCATTCCACAGGATGTGGACTGACAGCGGACCTTTCCTCAAAGATGAGCAGGGGAATGAGATCAGGCCCTCTCAGGTTGAGACCCCGAGGTGGAGAACCGTATACTTGAGCGACTCGCTCGGCTATGAGCTCCAGCCCTACAAGTTCTACTTCCAAGAGGGCGAAAACACGATCAGACTGAGTTCCATAGCAGAACCCATGGCAATAGCGTATCTGAGGCTGTGCCAGGCCGAGGATCCGAGGCCGTACAGCGAGCTAGCCAAGGAGTATGCGGCAAAAGGCTATAAACCTGCGACGGACGTGTTGATCAAGGTTCAGGGAGAGAGTGCCGCATACAGGTCCAGTCCCTCCTTGTTTGCAGTCTCCGATCAGGGAGATCCCACAATAGAGCCTTACCATCCTGCTGAGATAAGGCTCAACTCCATCGGCGGGTACAGGTGGTCCGTGCCTGGGGACTGGGTTACCTGGGAGTTCACCGTGCCCGAGGACGGACTCTATCAAATAGCCATCAAGGGCAAGCAGGACATGAACAGAGGCACTTTCAGCAACAGACGGATCCTAGTCGACGGCAAGGTCGTGTGCGCAGAGTTGAAGTCGGTGAGGTTCAACTACTCGTCGCGCTACGAAATGTCGAGGTTGGGAACAGCCCACCAGGATGAGCCTTTCTTGTTCTACTTGACCAAGGGAACCCACGAGATCACGATGGAGGCTGTTCTCGGCGACCTCGCGCCGCTGGTTAGTCTGACGGAGGAGACTCTGTACGAACTCACGTCGATCTACCGCAGCATCATAATGATAACCTCTCAGAGCCCGGATCCCCTGAGGACCTATCAGCTGGACAAGCGAGTCCCAAACCTGTTGGAACGCCTGAGGACTCAGGCTGAAGTGATAAACTCGATGGCGAAAGAGTTCGAGAGGCTGACTGGCCAGCGCGGTGGGCATACATCTACGCTCGTCGACATCGCACTGATGCTCAGCAGGATGGCCGACCAACCTGACTCCATACCAAAGATCTTGAACGAGTACAGGGACGGAATCGGGAACCTCGGCACGTGGGTGATGAACACTAGAAGCCAGCCTCTGCAAATCGACTACATAGTCGTTGCTTCTCCCGAAAAAAAGATGCCGAGAGCTGCTCCGACCCTGTTCGAAGCGCTGGCGCACGAGATAAGGGCGTTCATTGCCTCTTTCACCTACGACTACACCAACGTGGGTAACATTCGAGAGATCTCAGACATCGAGGATACCAAGCGCAGTTCTAAGGACGATCCAAACACCATCAAGGTCTGGATTGGACTCGGCAGAGACCATGGACAGATACTCAAGCAGATGATAGAGGACAGCTTCACTCCTGAGACGGGAATCAAGGTGGAGTTGGAACTCATCGACAACATGGGGGCTCTGCTGGTGCCCGCGACGATCGCCGGCACCAACCCCGATATCGCGCTCGGCGCTGCAAACCTGGACCTCGCGTTCAGAGGCGCGGTAGCAGATCTGACACAGTTTGAAGACTTCGAGGAAGTCTCCAAGCGGTTCATGAAGTCAGCCCTCCATCCGTACAGGTTTAGAGATGCGGTATGGGCCCTTCCCGAGGTCCAGAGCTTCCCGATGCTGTTCTACAGAAAAGACGTGTTGGCGGAACTGGGCCTCGAGGTCCCGCAGACTTGGGACGAGTTGCTTGCGATCTTGCCTGAGTTGCAGAATAACCATCTCGAGTTTGGCATGACGCCGAACATGTGGACGTTGGCTATGCTCCTCTATCAGCAAGAGGTAGCCTTTTACAAGGAAGACTGCATAGCTGTCAATTGGGACAGCGAGGTAGCCATACAGACGTTCAAGTGGATATGTGAACTCTACACCCAGTCCGGATTGCCGCTGACGTACAACTTCATCAACAGATTCCGCACTGGCGAGATGCCTCTGGCCATTGCGAACTACGGCGAGTTCAACACCCTTACTGTGTTCGCACCAGAGCTAAGAGGTCTGTGGGGAATGGCGCCAATACCCGGAACGAGGCAGCCTGATGGAACCATCAACCGCGCCGCTTCGGTTGACAACGGAGTTCTGCAGATGTCTGTCCAGTCTACGAATACAGGACTGACGATTGCTCAGCCTACAGGCGCCACCGGGTCGATCATATTGGAGAGGTCCACAAAGAAGCAGCAGGCATGGGAGTTCCTCAAGTGGTGGACTAGGACCGACACACAGGTCAGGTTTGGTAGAGAGATCGAGGCTTTGATTGGAGCAGCGGCCAGGTGGGCAACTGCAAACGTCGAAGCTATGCAGCTCTTGCCTTGGAGCACCGAAGACAGACGGAATCTCCTCGAGCAGTGGCAGTGGATCGAAGGAATGCCCCCTGTTATTGGTCAGTACTACGTTGCAAGGCAATTTGACTGGATGTTCAGAGCAGTGGTGCTGGAGCACAAACCTCTCAGAGAATCGGTGCTGGACTACACGCGGGAGATAAACCTGGAGATCACCCGAAAACGAGAGGAGCTCGGGTTCTCTACCAAGCTGGAGGAGTTGGATCCCAAGTGGATAGACATGTACTGGGATCACTATGTCCATGTGAACAGGCTCGACGTGCCAGCTGAACAGTCGACCGGCGAGTTCGATGAACTGCTCAGGAGACACGGCATCCTTGTCGAATAGCCGTTCGTCGGGTCGAATGACACGAATCCTAGCTGTGGTGCTCCGCGCACAGTTCTGCCGCAAGCAGAGCGGGGGTAGACGAAGTGGTTACGATAGACGATGTAGCCAGGATGGCCAGTGTGTCCAAGTCAACAGTCTCGAAGGTGATCAACAACTACAGAGGCATCAGTCAAGCGACGAGGGAGCGCGTACTCAAGGCCATGAAGGAGTGCAACTACTGGCCGAACGCAACTGCCCGCAGCTTGACTACAAGCCGGTCGATGATGATAGGCCTGTTCGTAGCGAGCCAGCTGAACGACAGGTTTTTCAGAGAGGTGCTCGACGGCGTCGAGGCCGCACTCGGAGAAAACGGATACGACATCCTCTACCTCTCGAGCAAGCGCGCTGACACCACTGGCAGACGCTTAGGCTATGTAGAGAAGGCAAGAGATCGACATGTAGACGGCGTGATCTTTCTGAGCTATATCAAGAACGACATAGAGATGTTCGATGAGATCCTCGGATCGGACATACCGGTTGTGTTCGTGGATGTCGACCTTGTTGGAAAGCGTTCTTCGTATGTGATGTCGGACAACTTGAGATCAGGAGCCATGGCAGCCGAGTACCTGATTCAGCTGGGGCACAGGTCTATCGCGCTGATCGACGGGACTCACTACTCCAAGCCGGCGCAGGACCGGCTGACCGGCTTCCACAGGACTCTGGCGGAGTACAGCGTACCCTACAACCCTGACTGGGTGTTCAGAGGCGAGTTCAGCGAGGAGTCCGGGTACAAAGCGATGCGAGAGATCCTCAGCATGAGCAACAAGCCGACGGCTATTGTGGCTCAGGATCTCATGGCGATCGGAGCGATAGCCGCGATCAGGGAAGCCGGCATGAGTGTCCCCGATGACTTCTCGATCATCGGCTTTGACGACATCGAGCTTAGCCGGCACTATAATCTCACAACAGTCAGACAAAAGAAGGACATCATGGGGCGGGCGGCCGCAGAGCTTCTTCTCAGGATCATCACTGGCGAGGTCTTTTCTCCCGTGACGATCGGGACCGAGTTAGTAGAGAGGGGAAGCTGCAGGAGACCGGCGTAGATCGTAAGCTGCAGACAGCGTCGATTCGTCGAGTCCTGAGCTGTCCGTGTCGAGCAAGAGGCGGTAGGAAAACAGTTCGCGAAGTACTCCACTTAATCGACTAAGCATTCCGTCTGAAAGTGCTGATCTTCGTTGCTGATCCCCTATTTCCCCATGCAGAGCAATTCTCTGAGAGTGTCGATCGAACCGGTATTGTTCGGCGGCGCACCGGCGTTGTCGCGCAGTGTTCCGGCGGTGCTGTGCGACGCACCGGCGTTGCCATGGAGCGCGCCGGCACTGACCTGTGGCGCACTGGCACTGTCTGGCAGTGTGCCGGCACTGTCGGCGGGCGATTGATCACAGGATTGGAGGGCTGGTCATTGCGCAGAGTGTTCATGCTTACCTTGATTGCGAGTCTTTTGTTGGCAACGGGACTATGCGAAGCCTCTGAAAACCAGGGCGTGCGGGTTGTGGTGGACTACTCCGACGGCTACTACGGATGGCGCGTGTTCGGCTCGGGCCTTCTGGAGCTGACCTCGGAACCGGTGAGATTGGGGAATCGCAGCCTCAAGCTGTCTGGGCGGACTGCCAGTTGGAATGGAGCCGCACTGGATCTTGACCCTATCTTGTCTGACGGAGGAACATACCAGTTCAGCATTTATGTGAGACTGGTGTCGGAGCTCGAGGAAGTGCTGGGCCACTTCACGGTATGCGAGAACATGAAGGACGGGACTACGAACTACCGTTGGATATCTCCGGAAGTCCCTCTGAGTGCGGGCGAATGGGTGTTTGTCGAGAGTGAAGGCTACACCTACAGCGCGAAAGACCTGTCAAGTGCCTTTCTGTATTTTGAGGCGAACCACGCTACGGCAGCCTTCTACCTGGACGAGTTCGCCATCGTCGGAGACAGACCCCTTCGAGGTTCATATGCTGCGCTGGCGGAAGCTCAGAAGACCGTCGTAGACAACTCCCAGGAGACTCCCCTCCTGCGGGAGGTCTATGCGGACCGCTTCTTGATAGGATTCGCTACAGACAACGTCAGCACGGCCACTCCCATCAAGGACCATTTCAACGCCCTTACCTTGGAGAATCGCATGAAGTGGGACTCGATCCATCCTCAACCCGACCAGTACAGATTCACACCGGCCGATGCTTTAGTCGACTTCGCCCATGAGAACGGAATGAAGGTCATCGGTCACACGCTGGTATGGCATTCTCAGACGCCGAACTGGGTATTCCAGCACCCTGACGGCACACAGTTGACCCGCGAAGAACTGCTCGCCCGCATGGAGGAACACATCAAGACCGTCGTGGGTCACTACAAAGGAAAGGTCTACAGCTGGGACGTCGTCAATGAAGCCATTGAAAACACGAACGGACGCTGGGGGTTGAGAGATACGAAGTGGAGGGAGATCATCGGCGACGACTACATCGAGCACGCATTTCGCTTCGCACATGAGGCGGACCCCGACGCCGAACTCTACTACAACGACTACGGCGCGGCCTCTCCCGGCAAGCGAGACGCCATTTACGAGATGGTCAAGGGCCTGATCGAGAAGGGCGTGCCGATTCACGGCATAGGAATGCAGGGGCACTGGAACCTCGACGGCCCGAGTGAAAAGGATATCAGAGCTGCGATTGAGCTGTACTCATCATTGGGAGTCAAGGTCAGCATCACCGAGATGGATGTCAGCGTGTACAACCAGGCCACTCCGTATCCCGGAGAGCTGCCTGAGTCGATCCAAGAAAGGCAAGCTGAGCGATATGCCCAGTGCTTCCGAGTCTTCAGCGACTACGCGGATATGATCGACCGTGTCACCTTCTGGGGGACCAATGACAGGTTCAGCTGGATCAATCGAGTCGACCGTCCGGATCATCCACTGCTCTTCGGCAAGCAGTACGAGCTCAAACCGGCGTTTTGGGCGGTTGTGCAGCCGAGAGAGCCTTGGTACTTGACCAGGGGACTCCATGAGGGGGCAGCGCGGCTCTTTAGCGCTGACGGTTCCGTATTGGCCAATCTGATCCCCGGCGAGTACAAGGCCTCGGAGCTCAAGGCGCTGGGGCTGAACCTGGGCGCTGTGCGGGATATCGAGTTGGCGAGAGGCTATCTGATGGAGGCATTTACCGAACCGGAGCCTGGCTGGGCGCAACAGATCTTCACGGGCAGGGTCACAGGCGTCAGCCTCAGCGATGCTCAGGTGCTGGTGATCAGACAGATCGGCTCTTTCAATGTGCTCACAGGCAAATCTATAGAGGCCAGCCATCTTCCGGAGCGTGCGGGAAGGGCTGTTGACGGTCAACTGATCAGCAGTTGGAGTCCGAACTTCGAACCACCGTACTGGCTCGCTGTCGACCTGGGTGTGCCTCATCTGTTGAACCGATGGGTAGTCTACCACAAGGGCACCGGCATCGACGGCAATCCGATCAACGGACCCATCAACACTGCGGACTTCTCTCTGCAGGTCAGCGATGACGGTGTCGCTTGGCATGATGCCGATGTCGTGCAGGGCAACACCGACTACGTCACGGACAGGACGCTTCCGCTGACTGAAGCCAGGTATGTGCGGCTGCTGGTGACAAGGCCTTCATCCATCGAAACCGACAAACGTCTGACTATCTACGAGTGGGAAGTCCATGGTACGGTGAAGAAGGAGTTCACCGACAGCGGCGAAGCCGAAAGCGGCGCGGCTGCTCGGTCCGCTGACGGCTCGGCGGCGATTGCTGCGGCAGACGCTGCGATCACTGCGGCGGACAGTGGAGCCCTCCGAGCGGACCGATGGGATGAGACAGCGATTGCCAGAAGCTACAAGCGGATCGGCGACCACAACCCGCTGCTGACCCATAGGTTCGGCGCGGATCCCTATGCGCTTGTCTACGGTGACAGAGTCTATGTCTACTCAACGAATGACATCATCGAGCGAGATGCCGCCGGCAGAATCACAGACAACTCTTATGGAAAGATCCATACGATCAACTGCATTTCATCTGATGATCTAGTCAACTGGACTGACCACGGGTGGATCGACATAGGACCGCAGGGGCGGGGCATAGCGGCCTGGGCCGGTAATTCGTGGGCGCCTGCGGCAGCTTACAAGAACATCGACGGTCGAGACCGGTTCTTCCTCTATTTCTCCAACAACGCGAACGGGATAGGCGTGTTGACGAGCGACAGCCCGATCGGTCCGTTCGTAGACCCAATCAGACGGCCTCTAGTCTCGAGGCAGACGTCCAACGCCAACGTGGTTTGGCTCTTCGATCCGGCAATCACGTTTGATGAGGAGGGGACGCCGTACCTATACTTCGGCGGCGGAGTGCCTGAAGGCAAAGAGGAGATGCCCAATACTGCGAGAGTCGTGCGGTTAGGCGACGATATGATCAGCCTTGCCGGGACTCCGCAGGTGGTTGAGGCGCCCTGGTTCTTCGAGGCGGCATTCGTCCACCGGATAGGCGATACCTACTACTTCTCCTACTGCACAAACTGGTCGAGCCGCCAGGGTGCCACAGGCAAGATCATGACAGACACAGCTGAGATCGCATATATGACCAGCAAGAGCCCGGTGGGCCCCTGGGAGTATCAGGGTTCCATACTCAAGAACCCCGGCCGGTATTTCGGCAGCTGGGGAAACAACCACCACAGCCTGGTGGAGTTCAAGGGGAAGTGGTACTTGTTCTACCACACCCAGGTGCTGCAGGATGCCATGGGGATACGCGGAGGATACCGCAGCACCCACGTGGATGAACTCACCATAGCCGAGAACGGCACCATTGTGCAGGTGATCCCAACCAGGAGGGGCGTCGCGCAGCTCAAGTACCTTAACCCCTATCAAGTCAACGAGGCGGAAACCATGGCTTGGGCAGGGGGAATCACGACTGTCCCGACGAACGAATTGAGCGAGACCTTCGGTCTGGTCAACATGGCAGTGGAGAAGCTGGATTCGGAGGATGTGGGCGGCTTTGTCGGTGTTTCCGGCGTCGATTTCGGCGACACGAGTCCGCGGACGTTCACTGCGAAGGTGTCTTCGGCGCATGCCGGGAATGCGATAAAGGTTACAGTCGGCGCGCCCGCCAATGAAGCCATAGCCTATGTCGAGGTACCGAACACGGGAGATTCGCAGCGCTTTGCCGAGGTCACCGTCGGCCTGACCAAAGTAGTCACTGGAGTGCATGACCTGTTCTTCGTGCTTTACGGCAAGGAGTTCTGCTTCGACGCGTGGAGTTTTGAGAGGCAATGAGCGGCATCGGTGAGGAAGGAGTATGTGCTATGAACAGCGGCTCTCTTGGGCCAATAGAGGAGTTCAGCATGGGGTCTGTGAAGGTGACTGACCCATATTGCGTAAACGCCTTCGGCAAGATGATCGAGTACCTGCTCAGGCTCAATCCGGACCGCCTGCTTGCAGGATTCAGGGCCGTATCGGAGGGCAAAGACCCGCGGACCGAACCTCATCCGGACCTCTATGGCGGCTGGGAAGCCGCCTGGAGCTTGGTGCGGGGTCACACTATGGGACACTGGTTGAAGGCCCTGGCTCAAGCTTACGAACAGACGAAAGACAACCCGTCCCTCAACGCAAGGATCAAAGAGAAGATCGACTACACTGTTGAGCAGCTGAAGCTCTGTCAAGACAGGAGCAAGACCGGATACCTGTTTGCATCGCCCGAGACCCACTTCGACGTGATCGAGGGAAAAGCTGCAGGTGATCACTGGGTTCCATGGTACACGATGCACAAGGTAATGGCGGGTCTCGTAGCCGTCTACAAGCACACTGGCAATCAAACCGCTCTGCAGACAGCATGCCGGCTGGCGGACTGGGCGCATCAGCGAACATCCCAATGGAGCCCGCAGCTTCGTGCGAAGGTGCTGGACATCGAGTACGGAGGAATGAATGATGTCCTGTACGAGCTATACCGGATAACCGGGGATCCGAATCACCTCGCGACAGCGCACGTGTTCGACGAAGACACTCTGTTCACGCCGATAGCGCAGGGCACCAACATCTTGCCTGGCAAGCACGCAAACACTCAGATTCCCAAGTTCATCGGCGCATTGAACCGCTACCGCACGCTGGGCGAATCCGAGGAGTTCTACTTCAGAGCAGCGCAGCAGTTCTGGACGATGGTGGTGAGAGGCCACACATATATCACAGGCGGCAACAGCGAGAACGAGAGGTTCAGGGAGCCGGGGCGGCTGGATCAGTACAGGGATGAGGTCACCAATGAGACCTGCAACACCTACAACATGCTGAAGCTGACGAGAGAGCTGTTCAAGCTGACGGGAGACGTGCAGTATGCCGACTTCTATGAGCGGGCATTCGTGAATGAGATTCTGGCTTCCATCAATCCTGAGACCGGAATGACCACGTACTTCAAGCCGATGGGAACCGGGTACTTCAAGGTCTTCGGCACAGAGACGAACTCCTTCTGGTGCTGCACGGGAACTGGAATGGAGAACTTCACTAAGCTGAATGACAGCATATACTTCCATACGGAATCCGACCTGTATGTGACCATGTACTTGAGCTCTCTGCTGAACTGGGAAGACAAAGGACTGGTCCTTTCACAACACGCAGACCTTCCCAACAGCGATAGTGTGATCTTCACGATCGAGAAGGCTCCCGCCGACCAGGTGAACATCAAGTTCAGAGTGCCCGATTGGATCGCATCGGAACAGCCTGTCAGGCTGAGGCTGAACGGGGAGGACTATGCTGCGTCCAGCAGCAGCGGCTACGTCGATGTGAACAGGACCTGGAGTGCTGGAGACACCGTCGAGCTGACACTGCCGATGGACGTAAAGGTGTCCAGGCTGCCCGACAATCCGAATACCGTTGCGTTCACATACGGCCCGGTCGTTCTGAGTGCCGCACTCGGACGGGAGAAGATGGTGCCAACCGGTCACATGCTGTCAGTGAAAGCCACAATACCTGAAGGAGTCAGAATCAAGGATTACATAGCAGTCAAGAACGGCACTGTTGATGACTGGATCGACAACATAGCGAGCAATCTAGTCCGAACACCTGGCCGGATGGAGTTCTTGCTGAGGAACACTGACGAGGACGAAAATCTCAAGTTCACGCCTTACTACCTCGAGTACGAGAACAGGTATGGGGTGTACTTCCGGTTAGTCAGCCAAGACTAGCCGGACTCAATGACACGAGTGGGATTGCTCAGGGGTCTGAGCACGCACAGGCGCGTCATCACTCCTGGACAACATTGGAGCGCGCGGTTTTGCTTGACACCGATCCATTTTCAGGATACAGTTATCATGTCTGGTGAAATCGTGTAACAGAGGGATGTTCATGAGAGTAACGGCCGAGACAGTAGCCAGGAGAGCAGGTGTTTCGCGAGCTACAGTCTCGAGAGTCCTCAACAACAACCCGAACGTGAGTGACCAGATGAAGCGGCGGGTGATGAAGGTCATCGATGAGCTGAACTACCGTCCCAGCTCGATCGCACGCTCGCTTCGCCTTCAGACCAGCGATATCGTTGGATTCATGATACCTGTCTCGCTGGAGCAGACTTTCGCAGATTCATTCTTTTCTGACATCATGAGTGGCATCTGCGACGCGGTGAGCCTGTTCTCGCTGAGGCTCCAGGTGTTCACCAGCTCTCCGGCTGGCAGTCAGGCCATTGAGCAGCTGATCCAGAGCAACCAGATAGCTGGTGTCATTCTCCACGACAGGATTGAGGACCCCATAAGGAAGGTCGTTCTGGAGAACGGCACTCCATGCGTTGTTGTAGGAACCATAGAGGACAAGGAGGACAGAGAGACCTTCGGGTCGGTCTCTGTCGACAACTTCGGTGGCGTCTATAGATCGGTCGAGCATCTGATACGATCCGGCTATCGAAAGATCGCGTACATCGCAGGTTCAATGAGTTCCCTGGGCGGAGGCAGAGACCGCCTCAGGGGTTACCAGGCCGCTCTTCAGGACTACGGGCTGGAATGCAAGAGCGAGCACGTTGGAGTCGGCGAGTTCGATCGGGAAATCGCCAGGCAGATTGCAGAAAGGATGCTGGAAACCGACGATAGACCGGAAGCCGTTGTCTGTGCAAACGACCTGATGGCACTCGGAGTGATCAGTGCTGCGTCAAAGATCGGACTGAGCGTTCCCGGCGACCTTGGCGTGATAGGATTCAACGATTCTGCATTTGCCAAGGACATCGATCCTCCGTTGACGACTGTGCGGCAGCCCGTCCAGGAGATAGGATATGAAGCTGCGAAGATGCTCGCTATGATGATACGTGGAAACGAGATCAGAGAGCGTCATCTTGTGCTGCCCACTCAGTTGATCGTGCGGAAATCGTGCTGATTTGTCAGAATTGAGCGGCCAGACCGCGCTGGCTGCATCGCTCTGGCCACAGCGACCGAGGTAGATGCTCTGGGTGCCTTGGAAGGAATCAGATTCCGTTTTCTTTTTGGCTCGTGTTGAACACGTGTAACAATGGATTAGAAGTAGGGGTGTTTGGCATCATGAAGGTCTATCGAGGCGCTTCGCGGTCCCCAAGGTCAGCGTTCGAGTATGGGTTTCCGATGAGCACCAAGGGATGGAGTGCGGATTGGATTTGGCACCCGAACCTCATTGGGCAGGAGCCCTGTGTTCTGGTGTTCAGAAGAAGGTTCAGCCTCGCTCAGTCCGAGTCGATCGTGTTTCACGTCTCTGCAGATCAGAGATACGATCTGTATCTCGATGGTGCCTTCTTGTCGAAGGGGCCGGAACTCGGCGACCCTCTGAACTGGTTTTACCACTCGTATAGAGTGGAACTGTGCCCCGGCGATCACGTGATCGTTGCCCGAGTGCACTGGATCGGCGACATGGCTCCGTTGGCGCAGATGACCGTGCGAGGAGGCTTTATCCTATACGGAGAAGGAAGCGCTGACGCGTACCTGTCCACCGGGAAGGTCGAGTGGGAAGTAGCCCGCATGGACGCATACACCTTTGAACGGTCGGACCTGTGGTGGGGAGTTTGCGCGTGCATGACTGTCGACGGCACTAAGCTCATACCTGGATTCGAGTCTGGAGGCGGGGCGGGCTTCGTCAAAGCGAGCAAGATGATCGAGGGTGCCGAACCCATCAAGCGGGCCAAGGTCGGCGATTGGTGGAGGCTGAAGCCTTCGACGCTGCCAGACATGATCCACAGACGCATCGGCGGCGCCAAGGTGAGACACGCAGAGACGGTTGAGAGCATAGACTCGCTGCCAGAAGTCCGTGAACAGCACCGCTCAGACGCTTTGGTGGACAGCCTCGAGGACCTCGTCGCAGGCAAGGAAATGGTGGTTCCCCGCAACACGTCGATCCGTGCGATACTTGATATGCAGGACTACTACTGCGTGTATCCGGAACTGAGAGTCTTGGGAGGCAAGGGGAGCAGAATCCGCCTCTTGTGGGCAGAGTCGCTGTATCACGATTCCGATGAGCCGCGTGGACCGATATACCGTGACAAAGGCAACAGAGACGAGATCGAAGGCAAGCTGTTCTATGGCGGCGGCGACACGTTCCTCCCGGACGGGAGGGAGCTCAGGTTCGATCTTCTCTGGTGGCGGTCGGGACGGTACATAGAGCTGCTCGTCGAGACGGCAGACGAGGATTTGGTTCTGAAGAGCCTTGACCTATACGAAACCCGCTATCCGGTTCGCAGGGTATGCTTCTTCTCAAGCTCTGAGCAGAAGCTGTGCGATGTAGTGCCCATCGTGCTCCGAACCCTGGAAATGTGCTCTCACGAGAGCTACATGGACTGCCCCTATTACGAACAACTGCAGTACATCGGGGACACGCACCTCGATGCTCTCGCAACCTACGCGGTGTCTGACGACGACCGGCTGGTAAAGAAAGCGCTGACGATGTTCGACGCATCGAGGTGTCCGGAGGGGCTGACCCAGTCTAGGTATCCTACCCGCGAGGCACAGCGCATACCGGCTTTCTCACTCTACTGGGTCAAGATGCTGCACGACTTCTACATGCATCGCGACGATAGAGCGTTCGTACAGGGACTCGTTCCTGGAACGCGGGCGGTGCTGGACGCGTTCGAGAGACACCTTGGAAGCGACGGCCTGATTCGCCGGCCTGAGGGATGGGGTTTCCAGGACTGGGTTCGGGCTTGGAAGATAGGAGTTCCCTCACATACAGACGACGGTGTGGACGGAATAATGAACCTGCAGTACGTGATGGCGCTGGAGGCGGCTGCGAGACTGGAGGAAGACCTTGGGCGCGCCGCCCTGAGTTCTCACTACCGGAGTCTGGCGAAACAGGTGAGAGAGGCTGTCAATGCGTACCTATGGGACGAGCGGCAGGGACTGTACGCTCACGACCTCGGGTTGAGAGGCTTCAGCGAGCAGATGCAAGCCTTGGCGATCGTCACGGAGACCGCGGGCGCGCGGCGCTCTGAGAAGATCAGACAGCGGCTGTCTACAGGCGAGGGTCTGGATCCGTCGACGATATTCGCCAGTCACTATCTCTTCGAAGCTTACTACAAACTCGGGATGGCAGACCGGCTTCTGGCGAGAATGGAGCCCTGGTTCGACCACCTCCAGCGAGGGCTGAAGACCCTGATCGAGGAGCCTGAGCCGACGCGGTCAGACTGCCACGCCTGGGGCACTCACCTGATCTACCATTACTTCGCATCGATGCTGGGGATCAGGCCTGCTGAGGCGTGCTTCAGAACCGTTCGCATATCGCCCTGCATGGGGTCGCTCACGAGCGTCTGCGGATCCATGCCTCACCCGAAGGGCGCTGTGATAGTGAGTCTGAGTCAAGACGAGGCCGGACTGAGTGCAGAGATATCTCTGCCACTGGATGTCACCGGCACCTTCGCATGGGGCGACCAGGTAGTCGAACTGAATGCAGGATCGAACTCGTTCTCCGTGCAAAGAAACATGGCGCAGAGGAGTTGATGGATACGACATCGCTGGACCGCTACGTCAGGACGAGAAGAGATGAGCTGGATCGCGAGTGCGCCTGCGCGAGCTCCCGCACGTATCTCGTGGGGAGCCAGCGCGGCGGTTTCCCCAGGATGGGCTGGCATAGCCCGGGTGAGATGTCAGGCCTTTGGCTCCATCCCGTCAAGCTGGCGGACGGGTTCTGGCTCGAGGTAGAAGACGCAGACACCGGCGAGTCAGAGTGGCTGGTCGAATGCACCGAGTACGTGAGCGGCCCGTTCTGGGGTATGCACACGTATACTGGAGTCCTGCACGGCCTCTGCATCAGGAGGACCGAGTTCGCGCCGGACGACATCGATGGCGCAGTCGTCCGCTACGTGTTCACGCAGCAGGGTGGGGAGAACTGCAGATCCCAACTTCGAATCATCCTGCGCTTCGCAGTCAAAGCTCACCTGATTCCAGTATGGGGGTCTCGTCTTTCCAGAGAGTCTGGAGGATCTCACACTGGATTCTACCTTCCTGGAATAGACGCTGTTGCTGTTACAGATGAGCGCCGCTCCGGGTTCCTGGTCGCAGGCATTGACCGTCCTGTCACCGGCTATTCGTTTGCCGAGAAGCTGGCTGTGCCCGAGGAAACCGGAGACGGGGGGCTGTATACGCAGTTGTGCTGCGATATCGAGGTTGGCGCAGACAGGGAAACCTGCGTCAACCTGTTCCTGGCGGGTTCGGCGGCATCTCTGGACAGGGCGGCAGAGGCGCTGGAGCTGATGAGGAGCAACCACGTCAAGCTCTACCAGGACAAGGCTGCAAGAATAGAGAGACAGATGTCTATCTGCGAGCTGACGCTCTTGAGCACATGGACATGCCCGGAGTGGATCACCTGACCAGCACGGCCGAACAACCCGGAATTGAGTTTATGGTTGGAACTGCCGCACACTTGCCCAAGGTCAAGACAAACGTCCAAGGACAGAAGCTGGTAGCCTCATCTGCCCATCTCTCCGGCAAGGTGCCAGTTATCAGTGAGAGCTTTGGCATAGGCCTGTGGGGCATGACTCTGCAGGACATGAAGTGGATCACGAACTGGCAGTATTCCCTCGGGATCAACCGCCTCTGTCCTCACGCCTTTTTCTACAGCATTGAGGGATACAGGAAGTTCGACGCGCCGCCGTGCCACATGCATAACCTGAGCTGGAGGTACTTTCGGCACTTCGCAGACTACGTGGCGCGCGTTTCCTACCTGCTTTCGGAGGGACGTCACAGAGCTGACGTTGCAGTCCTCTACCCTTTGAGTGAGTTCCAGTCATCCTATGTCGCAGGGCTTCAGAAAGAAGACGACACGGCAATCAGCGACGCGTTTGACCTTGCCTGCTCGCTGCTGCTCAAGCAGCACTGCGACTACGACATCATGGGAGAGCACCATCTCATGGACGCTCAGCTGGAGACTGGCTCTCTGCGCGTTAATGAGGAGTCCTTCAGGCTCTTGGTCGTGCCGACTTTGGGGCGTCTCGCTGACGAGCGCCTGGCAAGGATCAGGGACTTTGCGCGAGCCGGAGGAGCTGTGTGGTTCTTCACTACTCCTGAGGGGATACAGCGAATTGCAGGGAAGTGGAGCAGCACAGAGACGGAAATGTACAACTGGATTGACATCAGCAGCCTTAGGAGTTCAGCACCGTCGGATGAGACTGTCGTCTCCGCCTTCGAGGCCTTCCGCCGCTGCCTGGAACCTGACGTTGTGATCCGAGGCGTCGATAACGACAAGATCTACTACCACCACAGGCAGACTGACGATGAAGACCTGTACTTCTTCGCCAACTGTTCAAACGAGATTGCCATAGAGGCGCGCATAGGCGTGAAGTCGACTGGAGAAGCGGTAGTCTACGACTGCGAAACCGGAGCCGTTTCCCGCCTCCTCGCGTGTGAGCTAAGAGGAAACACGACCGAGTTCGACCACAGGTTCGAACCGGGACACTCTCTGATGGTGGGAATCCGCAGGGGAGCGGCGTGCGGCCTGCCCGAAGCAGTTGGTGATGCTGTTCAGATCGGGATTTCCGAGAGGGCTGGTGGGCCCAGGATCCCTAAGAGCTCCGGGCAGCATGCGGGCATCGGAGGCGCAGAGCGGTCCCAGGTGATAGCCGTGCTTCCCACCGATGGCTGGCGGCTTGCACTGGAGTCGCCGAACGCGCTGCCGCTCACCGACTGGGCATTCTCTATCAGACCAGGCGCTATGGGGACGTCATACAGGTACGAGACTGCGGTGAGCATCGGCGAAGGCGTTTCTGACCTCAAGCTCATGCTTGACGACGTAGAGAACCGCGGGGCGTTCATGGGATCCATGGATCTACAGGTCAGAGTAAACGGCAAGACGGCAGGCGGGCCGACAGGGCACTACATAGACAAGCGATTCAAGACGTGGGAGATCAGTCATCTGGCAGTTCAGGGAGTCAACACTATACAGATCGCCATCAACCACTCGGCCTGGTCGGGAGAGCCGCACCTGATGACGAGCGTTCCTGTTCTGCTCGGCAAGTTCAAGGTGTGCGGGTCTTCAGGCGAGCAGAGGATCGAGAAGCCGGACAGCGAGCTCAGCCTTGGTCTCTGGACAGACAAGGGCTATCCCTTCCTGTCCGGGTCGGCTGTGTACTCGCGTGAGTTCATGCTGGACGGCAGCTTCTCCAGTGTGTCGCTTCAGTTTGACGGAGTCCATGAATACCTGGAGGTGCATGTCAACGGGGTTCATGCCGGCGACCTAGTCTGGCGGCCATGGGCCATGGATATCACACCCTACACGAAGGAAGGCATCAACCACATAGAGCTGCGAGTCACAAATACACTCATGAACATACTTCTGCGGACACCAAGACCATCAGGAATCAGAGGACCTATCACGGTCCTAGGGTGCAGGTGTTCTGGCTAGCTGCTGGAGTGATCGCTGTGTTGAAAACTGTAGACAGGCTTCGTTGTGAGTACCTCGAGGATCCCCTGGGACTCGACGTGGCTCAGCCCAGGTTTTCGTGGGTTTTCTCATCTCCGGCTAGAGGCGAGCGTCAAAGAGCGTACCAAGTGCTGGTCGCATCGAACCGCGACATGCTGAACAGCGATGCTGCAGACATGTGGGATTCAGGCATAGTCGAGTCCGATGCTTGCGCGCACGTCATCTACAAGGGGAAAGTCTTGGAAAGCGGGCGCAGATACTACTGGAAAGTGCGTGTCTTCGACGCCGCCAACCGCAGCAGTGAATGGAGCAGAGTCGCCAGCTTTCAGATGGGGCTGCTTCGCGAATCGGACTGGACAGCGAAGTGGATAGCTGCTGATGTGGAGGGCGGTCCGAAGAGCGGCGGCGAAGATGGCAACGGGCAGGACGGCAGCAGGAAGGACAGCGCGAAGAGCAGCAGCGCGAGCCCTGCTCCCTTGTTCCGAAAGGAGTTCCGCCTGGACCGCGAAGTGAAAGAGGCCTATGCCTATGTGTCGGGGCTTGGCTACTACGAGCTATACATCAACGGCGTCAGAATTGGCGATAGGGTGCTGGATCCCGCAACGACCGAGTACTCGAGGCGAGTGCTGTACTCGACCTATGATGTGACGGAGTCGCTGACCGCCGGCGACAACGCCATAGGGGTCATGCTCGGGAATGGGTGGTTTACGCCGCCCTGGCAAAAGGCGAGGAAGTATGCTGCCTCGCCGCAACTGCTGTTTCAGCTCACCATTCTGTTCTCCGACGGATCCACTCAAACCATAGTGAGCGACCATACCTGGAAGGCCAGCGACGGCCCGGTCACAGGCAACAGCGTGTTTGACGGGGAAGAATACGATACGCGGTTCGAGCAGCCTGGTTGGTGCGACGTCGGCTTTGACGACAGCGGGTGGTCAGGCGCCCTGGAGGTGGAAGGCCCGGGAGGCGTGCTGGACTCCCAGTTGATGCCGAGTATGAAGGTGACCAGGACGATCGAGCCTGTGGCAATGAGCAACCCGCGCGCTGGAGTCTATGTCTTTGACATGGGACAGAACTTCGCAGGCTGGGCAAGGCTCAGAATCCGCGGGGCATCGAGCGGCACGAGGATCATCTTGAGATACGCGGAACTCGTGGGCGAGGACGGCTTGGTAGACACGCGGTCCCTGAGAAACGCAAGGGCTGCGGACACATACATAGCTCGTGAAGGGGAAGAGCAGGTCTACGAGCCTAGGTTCACTTATCACGGGTTCCGGTATGTTCAGGTCGAGGGATACCCCGGAGAGCCCACTGTCTCTGACGTGCAGGGAAGGGTTGTCCACACGGCCGTCGAGCCCACTGGCCACTTCAGCTGCTCGAGTGCCCTGCTCAATCAGATTCACTCAAACACCTGGTGGAGCTATGTCAGCAATCTGCTTGGCATTCCGACAGACTGTCCGCAGCGGGACGAGCGGCTTGGATGGACCGGAGATGCACACCTCGCCGCCGAGCTGGGAATGGCCAACTTCTACTCAGCGCCTTTCTACGTCAAATGGCTCGAGGACGTGGCTGACGCCCAACTGACAACTGTACACGGAGGAGTGCCCGACCTCGTTCCGTTTCACCTCAGCGGCTTTGAGAAGTACCCTCCCGGTCCTCCCGGATGGTCGTCGGCCTACCTGTTTGTCGTGTGGTACATGTACCTTTACTTCGAAGACCTCAGCATCCTCGAAAGACACTACGAAGGTATACGCTCGTGGTTCGAGTGCTTCAAGCTTCACTGCGACAGCGATTGTGTAGTCTCGTGGGCCCGGGGAGACTGGGCTGTACCCAGCACCTACGAGGCCAATGAGGAATCCAAGAAGGTCACATCCACATCTCTCCTCTGTTTGAGCGCCTCACTGCTCTCGCGCATCGCGGGCATCCTGGGGAGACAGGAGGATGCAGCTGAGTACGCTGAGTTTGCCAAGAAGGTGCAGGAGGGTTTCTGCCGGCGGCTCCTAGCTGCTGATTCCGGGAAGTGCGGCAGCGGCACTCAGACTGAGAATCTATTCCCTCTATACGCTGGGATAGTGCCTGGCGAACTGCACAACAGTATCTTGCGCAGCGCTGTCGACAGCATAGTCCAGAGCGATTACCACCTCGATGTGGGAATTCTCGGGATGAAGGCTGCGGTCAACGTTCTTCCGGAGTACGGCATGGCTGACGTTCTGCACAGAGTCGTCAAACAGACCACCTATCCCAGCTACGGCTATATGGTGAAGAACGGCGCGACAACTCTGTGGGAGACATTTGACGGCGGAATCGGTGCGCCGAGCGCTCCGTCGCTGAACCACGTGATGTTTGGCACGATCGACGAGTACTTCTACAAGTATCTTGCGGGGATCAGACCGCCCTCACCTCAGCTCGCGCCTGAGGGTCATCGCGTCTTCACGATCAAGCCGTTCATACCTGACGACCCGGATCTGACATGGGTAAAGGCGTCTGTCATGACAGCCCGGGGGAAGCTGAGCTCCTCATGGAACAGATCAGAGGACGAGCTCTCCGTGAGTGTGACAATACCAACCGGCTCAACAGCGATTGTTCACATACCTCTGCAGAGCTCCGTCGATCCTGTCGTCTGCGAAGGCAACACGGTTGTCTTCTCCGATGGCGCGTTCAAGCCCGGAGCAGAAGGCATTCAGCGGGCGTATTGCAGAGACGGTTGTGTTGTCCTCGAGGTAGCTGCGGGGTCCTATGACTTCAGAATGCGGACTGGGCGGCCAAAGCGGCGAAGGGCCTAGAGACCAAAAAGGAGTAGAAGCGAATGTCCACCAGCGTCCTTGCAGTGTCTCATATGGGTTATCTCACAGACGCACCGGAAAAGCGAGCATATCTGGTGAACCCCGGACCCGAGAAGGAGTTCGTCGTTCACTGTATGGAGACCACGTATTTCAGCGGTGAGAAGACTAACAAGGAGTGCTATTGCCCTGACGTCTTCAAGGGTGAGATCAAGGTGGTCGGAGGCGACTTCGGCCCGGTCGGAATCATGGATTTCTCTCGGGTGAAGACTCCCGGGCTGTATCAGCTAATCGTCGGGGGGCGAAGGTCCCATCCGTTCTTCATCAGAAAGGACCTCTATCTCAGGACCGCCTATGAGGCATTTCTGTATTCCCACATACAGCGGTGCGGCGACAGTGTCGAAGGCTGGCACCAGGCCTGCCATCGCGACGATGGAGTGCGGGACGACACAGCCGAGCACGTCGACTGCATCGGAGGATGGCACGACGCGGGAGACCTTCGCAAGCTGGTGAACCACATGATGTGGCATGCAATAGGCATGCTCTGGGCGAAGAGGACCTGGGGCGTGCGCTGGCATCAGTACTCGGATGACGATATCCTCGATGAGCTCAAGTGGGGAAACCAGTTTTACCTCAAGGTCAAAGATCCAGGCACTCACATCGTGTGGAGCGATGTCGGCGCGTCCGAACTGGACAACACCTGGACAGACGGCTTGGTGGGCACAGGCGACGACCGGATGATCAGAACGAGACGCAGCCTGATGCTGCAGTACAAGTACGCGTGGATGCAGGCGATGATCTCGAGGGCTTTCAGCGACACTGATCATGAGTACAGCATGATGTGCTTGCAGGCAGGCGTCGATGCATACAAGGCCAGGGCTATGTTCAGGCCCTCGCGTGATGCCGACACTCTGGCCGTCTCCTACTGGCTGCTCGCCTCTCTCGAGCTGTACAGAGCGACCGGCGATGGGGAATACCTGCTCGAGGCGAGAGAAGCTGTGAACGAACTGCTCGACCGGCAGGATTGCGGGTCCTACCAGTCCGGCGGTGATGAAAGCGCGAACGGAGGCTGTGTAGGAAGTGGCGACGTAGGTCGTGGCGAAAACGGAGGTCGAGGCTTCGATGAGAGTGTGGTCAAGGGGTTCTTCTACGACGACCGGCATCGCAGGGAAGTCTTCAACGACTGGTGGCAAGGATGCATGCTGCCGTTTGCGCTCATCGACGCGATGGAGGCCTTTGGCGGTGCCGAGAAGGAGAAGGTGTCAGGCGCAGTCCGGATGTACCTGGACGGCTTCATCGTTCCCCTGTCCGAGAGAAATGCCTTCGGCACCATCCCGGTTTACTACGGGATCGGTGAGAACGCTGCAGCGACTCACGATCTGTACCGCCGCCTCTCCAAAAGGGAGGTCTACCGCTATTTCCTGCCGGCCATGTCCGGCATCCGTGAGCAGCCCGCGTTCAGGCAGTACGGACAGGGCACCAATACCCATCTCTTAGGCAATGCTGCAGTATTGTCTAGGTGCCATCGGATCTACGGCGTCGACAAGTACAGAATCCTCGGACTGAGGCTCCTCGAGTGGATCCACGGCGCCAACCCTCTTGGGATCTGCATGGTGACAGGCAGAAGTGCGGAGACGCGATACCCCCACAGCCGCTACCTCGGGCTGATCCATGGAGCCATCCAGAACGGTCTGACGGGTGACGAGCTCGACGAACCCAGGTTCGGAGGAGCCAACTACGACTGCGAATGGCAGACTCTCGAATACTGGAGTCCCACTCAGGCTCAGTACATCATGAGCGTCTGCGAGCTTCACCCGGAATACTCGCTGGAGACGGACATTGGCATCAGGCATGGAACTGATGCAGGATAAGCAGTCCCAATGGGAGAATAGACTAATGTAGCATGTACCCCATTGAAGTCAATATGTTTCTACCGGATTGGTGACAGACAAACGTCGCTGCGGACACGGATGATCCGGTCCCTGTGTGCCGTATACCGGGCTTCGTTTGGCGGCCGCTATGCCGAGAGCTGAGTGCATTAGGCGTTAAGGAGTGATTCCAGATGAAGCAAGGGTATCCTATGCGCGGCGCGACCGAGGGCCGGATTGCGACGCTCAGACGATCTGCGTCAATCCTTCTCTTTCTGTTCGCGTCTGTAGTTCTCGCCTCCATACCTACATATGGCGCCAGCATGCCTTCGTGGACCGAGGTTCCCATCTTCACTGACGCTGCATTGAAGGAAGGATCCAGTATCAGCGGGAGCGTATCGTCGGCGCAGACAAGCTGCTTCTACAGCATTGATCTTTCAGAGACGGGGCTCCTGACCGTCGAAGTGTCCGGCTCCTCCGGGACAAACGGGACTCTGACACTGTATGACTCTGACGCTGTCACTCAGCTTGGCAGTGTTAAGCTAACTTCTACGGGGTCGTACTCCGTGAGTGCGTACCTCTTTAAGGGCAGATACTACGCCAGGGTGACGAGGTCGGTGAACGAGTGGTCCTTCAAGCTCAACGTGTCCTCCGGCCCATCCACATCGGTTGATCAAGAGTCCAACGACACCTTCTTTGAGGCTCTTTCATCCAAGGTCGGTCAGCAGGCTAGCGGATGTCTCGGATTCCAGGGAAACGGGTACGTCGATCCCAGGGATTGGTGGAGAGTAGATGTCGACGATGTCGGGCTGCTGAAGATCGACCTCCAAGTGTCGTCGGAGAGTGCCAAGGGTAGGCTCAGGCTCTACGATGCCAGCGGCGTATATCAGCTGACATCAGTGGGCTTCGATGGTTCGAAGTCTCGGTATGCCAGTGTGGAGTATCAGGTATCTGCATCGACGTTCTACGTACTGATCGAGCGCTCTGCAGGAGCGTTCGAGTACCAGATGACCCCGAGCATCCAGGGAGTGACGGTTGCGGCCGACAAGGAACCGAACGATTACTACACAGCCGCGCTAGACATGGTTTCAGGCAGTTCGGTGACAGGCGCACTGGGGCACTATGCCGACGGAGTGCTCGACGCTGAAGACTGGTGGCACGTGAAGCCGGACGGCAGCGGAATGATAATAGTGAGCGCCTCTATCGTCGGACAATCCGAGGGCAAAGGAACGCTCCAAGTAATAAGTGCCGATTGGCAGGAAACGAAGAACGATTCGCTGGATTCGAGTGCGGGGAAGCGAAACGCATCTGTGACACTGTCGCCTCGCAAGGATATGAGCTACTACGTGAGAGTGCAGCGCACGGTCGGCGCGTGGTCATATAGTCTCAATGCCACATTTGCTCAGACGCAGCTCGACCGACATCCATCCGAGGATGCGACACTCCTTCAGCTGTCCGGAAAAGTGTCTGAGCAGATCAATTCCGCTAAGCCCACTGCTTGGCACTATGTGACCGTCCCGAGCAATGGGACTCTCAGTTTGAGCTTCGCTGCGGATACAGATCCGGGATGCTATTTCCGTCTCTATGACACGAACGCCAGGCGGGCACTCAGGGACGAGTGGGTACCCGGAAAGGAACAGATAGCTATATCGAGGGATCTCGGGCCGGGCACCTATTACGTTGAAGTGGCAAGGCATTACAACAGAGACTTCTCCTATACCATTACAGCCAGCTTCAAGGAGGCGCCGTGGCAGACGGATCGTGAACCCAACGATCTGCCCTCCTCTGCAGTCGATCTTCCGGTGGGAGGCAGTGTGACAGGTCACATGGGATATGCGACCGACGGGCGCGCGGATGACGCCGACTGGCACAAGGTCAACGTGACTCAGGACGGGCTGCTTATCATTGATCTTGAGACGACTGCTGACCCAGGGACGTATCTGCGTCTATACGACTGCAACGGTGCCACTGTCCTCGTGGACAAGTGGGTTTCCGGGGCGACCAAGGCTACCATACAGTACAAAGTCGCACCCGGAACGTACTACGTCCAACTTTCGCGTAACTACAGCAACCCGATATACTCCTACAGGCTGTCGGCCAAGCTCGAGCCCGCATTGTATGACAGCGATCAGGAGCCGAACGACTCAGTCACAAAGGCATTGCGCCTTGGAATCAAGGGTGTCGCTGAAGGCCATATCGGGTATTACTCAAATCGATACTCGGATGCGGCTGACTGGTACTACATTGACATAGCACAGAATGGCCTGTTGAAGGTGACTCTCGAGTGCAGCGACGATCCAGGCAGTTACCTGAAGATGTACGACACTAACGGTACCAGGGAGATAGCGAGCCTGTGGATGTCAGGCACCACGCAAGGATCAGTAGCCGCAGATCTCAGACCCGGGCGCTATTTCGTGAAGATAGAGAAGTTCTACTCCGATAGTGTCTACTCCTACAAACTGACTCCGACCTTCACACCTGCCGAGCTGGACTCGGACAAGGAGCCCAACAACCACGTGTCACAAGCCCTTGATCTGCCGACAAACGGAATGGTGACCGGCAACATCGGGTACTACTCGAACTCCCATGTAGACACTTCAGATTGGTACAGGGTGCAGATTCCGACCAAGAGCGTGTTCGTAGTGTCGCTTGCGCCAACGGCAAGCCCGGGGTCATATCTCCAGGTGTACAACGAAGACCTCAGGGAACTGAAATCCCAATGGATAGAGGGCGACAAGACTGCAGGTCAGGTGAAGCTTGTCGACATCGATCCAGGAGTGTACTATGTAGTGGTCAGCCAGCATTACTCAGGCCGGATCTACTCGTACGTGCTCACCACCGCGACCTATCAGAGTTCGGACAGGCCGTCTGTGGCGACTACGTATCCTTCGGACGGCTCCCGACCGGACAACCGGAGCTTGATCGTCGTTCCGCTGGCAGGCGAGATTGACAAGAATAGCGTCACTCAGGACACGGTCAGGGTAACTACGGCTTCGGGGAACAGGATTCCCGGAACGGTTGTGTGTCCAGGCAATACGATCATATTCTACCCAGACCAAAAGCTTACCGATGGGGAGCGCTACTCGGTCACGTTAGCAGGGACGGTCAAGGGTGTGGACGGCACAGCGCTGGGTACCAGCAGGACGTTCTCGTTTACGCCAACTCAAGCGGCAGTGATAGAGGTCCCTGCAGACAGCAGTCAGGATCGTCTGGCGGGCTATGCAGCTGGCAGAGGCTCTGCGGATCAGGCAGGCAGGACTCCTTCGGCAAGTGGAGGGCCCCGCTCGGCTACGTTGTCGGTCAGCAATGCAGGACTTGGACCCCTGAGCATGCTGAGAGTGTCTGTCAGCGAGATAGTAGGGATGGACGAAGTGGTGGCATTCAGGCTGGATGATTCGAGCCCAGTGAGGATCGATGGTTCCGCGCTCCTAGCAACCACCTTGAGCAACGTATCGATCAGCTTCCTCGACGCAGAAGGCAATGTGGTCGAATCGGCAGTCGTACCGACCCAGGCTAATCCAGAGGTCAGATTGGATTTCTCCGCTGCTGGAGCGTCTGCACCTACCGGAGAGCAGCGGATCGTCGGCTCAATTGGTATCGCAAAGCTCGGATTCCTGAACACCATAAGGGTGACAGTATCTCAAGTGAGCGGCATCGAGGGAGCTACGAGATTCCGCGTAGATGACAGCAGTCCTGTCCTGATCGGAGGCACCTCGATACTGGTGACCACCGCAGACAAGTTCATGCTCCACATAGAGGACGACTCAGGCAAGGTCTTGCTGTCAGAAGAACTGCCCGCTGAGAGCAATCCCGAGTTGATACTGGTTTACAAAGGCCAGGTCGAACTGCCTGCGAACCATGTGCTCGTCGGCGACACCGCGATCAGCATCGATCTCTTTTTCGACCAGCCTGAGGCTGCCGGCCTGAGGATCAACGAAGCTCTGGCGGCAGCGACTGATCCAACGATCCTGGTGTACATCGAAGGGTCGGACATCACAGATGCGTTTACCGGGGAAGCAGCAAGCGAAGAGCAGGTAGAACGCATGCGCGAGAACCTGAAGTACATCGTCGACTCGAACAACGAGAAGCGGGAGATCTGAGGCGACAGGCCCTCAGTGACAGACTCAGGGAGTCCCTGACTATCGGCGAACAGACCCCGAGTCGGAGATGGGTGCGAGCCCGGTCTCCGATTCGGGGCCTTGTTTCTCACTGAGTGCCCGGTCGCAATGTGCGCACCTTGGAGTGACTCTGTTGTACAATGATACCATGAGCAGAAGGTTTGTTTTACTCGCCGCTTTCGCGGTCTTGATAGCGTTGGCAGTCTTGAGTTCGGGCTGTGCGCCACTGAGTCGGCCTTGGCAGTCACCGCTGCCAGAGCACATTGTTGGAGAGGCGCTCCAGGTTGCTTTGAGCAAGGTGGGGTGTCCATACATCTGGGGAGCGCAGGGCCCCGATGCGTTCGACTGCTCAGGACTGGTGATCTGGGCCTATCAGCAGGCCTATCGTTCTCTCATCCTCAGATATGGTGACGAGCTCGTGGAGGACGTCACCGCAGATAGCCTGTGGCGATGGAACGTATTGAAGATCCCTCCGCACGAGATGATCCCAGGGGACCTTGTCTTCATCACAGACAGCGAAGAGCGGGTGACCCATGTGGGGCTCTTCATCAGGTGGATCGATGATTCCGAGTTCGAGTTCGTCAATGCTTCCTCCTACGCCCCTCCAGGCAGCCAGAGCGGAGGCGAGGTCAGAATAGACAGATGGCCCGTGACAGGAACGAAACGCGGGCAGTGGTTCGTCGGAGCCGGGCGCTTGCTTACATGCTTTAGACCAGGCATCCTCATCAGTGGAGCCTCGTCAACAATCCTCCCCCGGGATGTGACGAGAACGGACGACCTAGTGGCTCTTGGCACCTCCTATCGCCGCGAGCGGCCAAGTGATGCGGACGGAGGAGACCTGAGAGTGTTGATAGCGCCTATAGCTGTTGAGGGGACATATGATGCGGACGGAGGAGACCTGAGAGTGTTGATAACGCCTATAGCTGTTGAGGGGACATAGAGTTGCTGGAGAGTCCTGAAGTTGTTGAGTCAACCTGGAGCTGTCAAAGGGATCTCTAGGACCGCGGAGGGCTTCGATGGCAGATGACAACCAGAGAGCGCGAGAATGCGACACTGGACTTCGCCAAACCTGAGATGAGAGGTGCAGTTCAGGAGACGTTCTTCCACTGGGATCGAACAACCATGAGGTGGAAGGAGGAAGGGCTTCCGGCGGAAATCGTCGACGCATACCTGAACTACTGGGCGGACCGGCGAGCCGGAATGCCGCTCTACCTTGATACCGAGCTCTCGGAATGCACAGAACGTCTTGAGCGATTCTTCGGCTTGGATCCGATCAAGAGAATCTTCCTCAACCTGCCGCTCTCATATAGGCGTCGGCTGAGATGCGAAGACGACTGGCAAGAGCTTCGCAGGGAAGTGGAGGCCGACATTCCTCGAGTCCTTTCTGACGAGATCATCCGTACTACTCTTGAGAGATGCACCGAAGGCCATGCGAGAGGCGACTACTCAGTAAGGATCGCCATCGAAGGCTTCTTTTGGATACCGAGGACACTGTTTGGCATTGAGGAGCATCTCTACGCCTTCTATGATCATCCCCGCATAATGCATGAGATCAACAAGTTTGTGCTCTGCGCCTATCTTGACAGGTTGGACAAGATCCTGGACCTGACGCCGGCTGATGTCGTCTATGTGCTGGAAGACCTGAGCGGCGTCAACGGGCCGATGCTGTCTCCTGCGCTGTTTGACGAGTTCATTGGGGCCTACTACGCGAAGCTTGTCCCGTTTCTCAAGAAGAAGGGTGTTCGAAACGTCTTTGTCGACACCGATGGGAACTTTGTCAAGCTCATCCCGAACTTCATGGACGTGGGGGTAGAGGGCTTCCTCCCCATGGACGTCAACGCAGGCGTGGACATCGTGCAGGTTCGGGAAAGGTTTCCGCAGCTCAAGTTCATCGGAGGCTTCAACAAGCTCTGCATAGAGAGCGGGCCGGGAGCAATCGACAGGGAGTTCGAGAGACTCATGCCCGTCATCAGGCAGGGTGGGTACATTCCCGGGTGCGATCACCAGGTGACTCCTTTGACGCCCCTCGACAACTACCTCTACTACGTCGGCAGGCTGAAAGACGCGATGGAAGAGTGCGGAAGCGCGATTGACACTGTGCCCAGTGCATGGTACCATTTACATATGCGGAACAACGTGTAAACGTTTCCGATAGGCCTGCGCCCAACTTAAGAGTGAGCTGGAGACGGTACTGCTGACAAGCTCGGTGTTGGAGCCGGATGTGTCTCAGACTACATAATACCAGGTGTCAGCGCGAGTAAACGTTTCCGACAGTCTCTTGCGCAGCAGAAATCAGTACGGATCGGAGGAAAGGACTGTATGCTGACCGACATCTCTCGCATTACAAATGCAAAGACACGACGATGCTCATCATTTGCAGTTGACGGGCGGAATGGCGATGCCTGGTTCATTCAGCCGGGTGAAACGAGGGTTCTGGCGGACATAAAGGGGCCAGGCGTGATCAGACACATCTGGATGACGCAACCGGATGGCTATCGCGAGTGCTTGATCCGCATTACCTGGGACAACGCTGACAAGCCGAGCGTGCTGGTTCCTCTGGGAGACTTCTTCTGCCTCGGACACGGAATCGTGAACTCATTCCAGTCATTGTTCTTCACAGCATCGACTCACCACAACAACAAGTTCAACCAGGGTTGTGCACTCAACTGCTATGCACCCATGCCGTTCAAAGAGAGAGCATTGATCGAGCTGATCAATGAGGGAAGCAGGGGCCACCTCCAGTATTTCTACGTCGACTACGAGACCGTTGACAGCATACCGGAAGACACGGGGTATTTCCATGCCGAGTTCAGGCGCACGAACCCGTTCGGCGGATGGGGCCATGAAATTCCCGTCAATGTCCCCGAGGCCAACATCGCAAACAAAGAACAACTGGCATGGGAGAACAACTACGTCATTCTGGAGACCAAGGGCAGAGGACACTACATAGGCTGCAACCTGTCGGTGACCAACTTCCAGGGCACCTGGTGGGGCGAAGGAGACGACATGATCTGGGTCGACGGCTACAAGTGGCCTCCAGATCTCCACGGGACAGGCAGCGAAGACTACCTCAACCAGGCATGGGGCATGCAGCCCAACGCCTTCCTCAGAAACGGATCATCGATCTATGAGGGCAACACAAACGGATACCAGACCAGCTACGTATTCCATATAGAGAACCCGGTGCGCTTCCAGAAGGAGATCAAGGTCACGATCGAGCATGGGCATGGAAACCACCTGGCCAACGAGATGTCGTCAGTAGCCTATTGGTATGCCGATCGTCCGACTGCCGTAGTCACTCCGCCGCCTGTGGCCCAACGCATGCCGGTGCTTCGAAACAACCAGGGCGTGTGGCTCTATGACGAAGCCAATCAGTGCCCGGGCAAGAAGATAGTGCCGAACGAAGAGATGCTCCAGATGAAGAAGCGGTGGCAGGAGAAGCAGCAGGAGAAGAAATGAGCACGATCAGAGACGTTGCGAACAGAGCGGGAGTCTCTATTGCGACCGTCTCCTCAGTGATCAACAACAGCAGGCCCGTATCGGAGAAGACCAGGAGGCAGGTGGAGTCCGCGATACGGGCCCTCCACTACGTTCCCAACAGAGCCGCAAGGTCATTGAAGAGCGGTCGTGCAGGAGTGATCGTGTACGTCGTCCCAACGGTGACCAACGTAGTCTTCGGGCATTTGTTTGAGGAGATACAGACCCAGCTCGACGAGCATGGGTACAGCTTGGCAATCTTCGCGAACAGGGTCGATCCTCGCGAGACCCGTTCGTACATGGCGACACTGACTAGATCCAACACCGACGGCGTGATCATGACCCAAACCGGCACATGCGGCAGGATCATTGCAGAGGCTTGCCGCAGCCGCGGGATTCCGCTGGCCATAATCCAGGCTCCGGACACCATTGAAGGCGTCAGCATGGTCGTTAGCAACGAGGAGGAGGGGGCCATGATGGCAGTCGACCACCTCGTTCAGTGCGGCCACCGGAACATTGGGATCGTGATGGATGGCAACAGCCGTGTTCACTTGCGCAGGTTCAACGGATATCGGACAGCGATGGAACGACACGGGCTGCAAGTCAATGAGGACAGCGTTGTGGACGCGCAAGGCCACAGCGAGGAATGTGCCCGCCGCAGCCTGATGCAATATCTGAGCAGCAGGGCGCTTGCGTTCAGCGGCCTCATATGCTGCAACGACTACATGGCGTTGGGCGCCCTGAGAGCTCTTCAGCAGCATGGATACACGGTGCCGAAGGACGTCGCAGTCCTCGGTTTTGACAACTCGATCTCGGACTACATGATTCCGTCCCTGACTTCAGTCGAGTTCGCACGCGCGGCGATGGCCAAAGCGGTGGTCAGGAATTTGCTGCAGCAGATCGGCGAAGAGGAGAGGGCACCGGTTGTCAAGGTCGTGTATTCTCCCAGGCTTGTTGTAAAGGGGAGCACTGTGCCGGCAGACTCATAGCCGGACGCGAGCGGAAGCGTTTCTGTAGCGACTCCGACACCGTGGCAGCTCCCTGCATTTCATCAGATAGACCTCGCGATCTGGATGCGGGAATGACTCCTCTATTGTGCGAGTTTCCACAAGGATTTTGAACTATATTGGTGAAATGTCTATTCAGTAGCTTCGGTTCTCTGGGATGCGAAGGGAGAGAGAGTCTAATGCATCAGAGAAAACGGATGATTGGAATATCCGCCATCGCCGTCCTATGTGTAGTGACAGTGATGGGCGGTATCCTATTCCAGTTATCGGCAGTTGCTCCGGCACAGGCTGAGAGTACCCAGAATCCCGCTTCAGATGTCGGCGTATCTGCGGCTGACCCGGACACTGCAGAGCTAGACGACTCCGAAGATCTCGGGATTCTCGAGTTGACTGCCTATCAGCGCAGGCAGACCTACAGCGAGTACATCTCGCAGTTCGCAGGCGCCAGCTTCCCTGATCAAGAGGTGTTGGTGCAAGGGGCGTCGTTCACATCCACCAACATGGATGTTCAGGTCCTCAACGCTGCGGAAATCGGCAAAGACGGTCTGCCAGCCGACTACCAGGGCACGGCCGTGGTCACTGGCGAGAAGGGATACATTGAGTGGGAGATAGACGTTCCTGTCGCAGGTCTGTACAACATCGAGGTCATGTACTACCCGGTGACCGGAAGAGGGACGTCAATTGAGCGTGAGATTCAGATCAACGGCGAGACCCTGTTTGACGGCTCGGACACTCTGGTCTTCCACAGAGTCTGGGGGGACGCGGGTCCGTACCTGACTGACACTGCAGGAAACCAGATTCGCCCCCCGCAAGCAGAAAAACCGATGTGGCGGGTGGTCGCTCTCGAGGACTCGATAGGTTACGTGCAGGAACCGTACAAGTTCTACTTCGAGCAGGGGAAGAACACTGTTCGGTTCATCTCCAAGGCGGAGCCTATGGCCATTGCGTCCTTGAGGTTGTATCAGGCTGAGGAGCCGAAGTCATACGCGGATGTAGTGAAAGAGTATGAGGCCAAGGGATACAAGCCGGTCAAAGATGTGGTTGTGACGATCCAGGCGGAGGACGCAGTTCGCAGGTCGAGCCCGTCACTCTTCGCAGTGTTCGACCAGGGAGATCCCACCTTGGTGCCATATCATCCCGCCGAGGCCAGGCTCAACAGCATAGGCGGACACCGCTGGCAGATCGTCGGCGACTGGATATCCTGGGAGTTCGAAGTCCCTGAGGATGGGCTGTATCAGATAGCCATCAAGGGGAAGCAGGATCAGAGCAGAGGCACGTTCAGCAACAGGAAGGTCTTGATCGACGGCAAGGTGCCCTTTGCGGAACTCCAAGCCGTAAGGTTCAACCACACGGACAGGTACCAGATGAGAAGACTCGGCGTGAGTCAGGATCCTTCGCTAGACGAGGCCCTTGCCAAAGGGGCAGTCGGCCATGTCGGGAGAGGCGGAGAGAGCCGTGACGAGCCATTCCTGTTCTACCTCACAAAGGGCAAGCACGAACTGACGCTCGTGGCTTGCCTTGGCGATCTTGCAGGCCTTCTGCAGCAGACTGAGATCAGTCTGTATGAGATGAACACCATATACAGAAACATCATCATGATCACGTCTGCGACTCCGGACCCGCTGCGGAGCTACCAGCTGGAAAAGAGAATTCCCGGCTTGCTGGAGAGACTGAAGGTCCAGGCGGGGATCATGCGGTCGATGGCCAAGGAGTTCGAGTCGCTGACCGGACAGAGAGGCGGCCACACCGCAGTCCTGACCGACATAGCGATCATGCTGGAGCGGATGGTTGACAAACCTTGGTCAATTCCGGGCATGCTTGGGGAATACAGGGACGGCATAGGCAACCTCGGAACATGGGTGATGAACACGAGGAACCAGCCGCTGCAGATCGACTACATCATGGCTGCTGCGCCCGATGCGAAGCTGCCGAGAGCCACACCTACGTTCTTCCAGGCTATGTGGCATGAGATCAGAGCGTTCCTGGCATCGTTCACCCACGATTACACCGGGGTGAGAGATATCAAGGAGCTTGAGGATACGCAGACCGACATAAAAGACAAGGCCATAAAGGTATGGATAGGGCTTGGCAGAGACCAGGCACAGGTTCTCAAGCAGATGATCGAGGACAGCTTCACGCCTGAGACCGGGATTCCGGTAGTGCTGGAGCTGGTAGACGCGATGGGGTCGCTGCTGGTGCCTGCCACCATAGCCGGAACAGCGCCTGACGTGGCACTTGGCGCTGCGAACATGGACCTGGCGTTCAGAGGCGCGGTAGCTGACTTGACTCAGTTCCCGGACTTCGAAGAGGTCACGAAGCGGTTCAAGAAGAGCGCACTCCTGACCTTCAGGTTCAGAGACAAGGTGTTCGCACTGCCTGAAGCGCAGTCGTTCCCGATGATGTTCTACAGGAAGGACGTGCTCGCCGAGCTTGGGCTCGAAGTGCCTCAGACATGGGAAGATGTATATGCCATCATCCCGGAGCTGCAGAAGAGACACCTGGAGTTCGGACTGTGGCCCGACATGTACACCTACACCATGTTCCTGTATCAGAAGGGTGTGCCACTCTACAAGGAAGACTGCATAGCGACAAACCTCGAGTCGGAAGCGGCCATCGCAACGTTTGAAGAGATGACGGACCTGTACATCCTGTATGGGTTGCCGCTGGTGTATAACTTCATCAACAGATTCAGAACCGGCGAGATGCCGCTTGCTATCGCCAGCTATGTGGAGTTCAACACATTGGCGGTGTTTGCACCTGAGCTGAGAGGTGAGTGGGGACTCGCTCCTGTCCCAGGAGTCAGACAGGAAGACGGGACGATCAACAGGACAGTGCCTGTCCACCAGGCCACGCTCCTCGGAACGATGATGCCTCAGGGGACGACCGGGTCTATCATAATGGAGCAGTCCAAGAAGAAGGAGCAGGCCTGGGAGTTCCTGAAGTGGTGGACGAGGACCGACACCCAAGTCAGGTTCGGAAGAGAGATGGAGGCCTTAGTCGGAGCAGCTGCAAGATGGGCCACTGCAAACGTTGAGGCCATGCAGCAGCTGCCGTGGAAGGTCGAGGACCGCGAGCAGCTCATGGCACAGTGGGAGTGGGTAGAAGGAATACCACCGGTGCTTGGCGGATATTACGTAACAAGACAGTTCGACTGGCTGTTCAGAGCGATCGTTCTGGACAACGAGCCGATCAGAGAATCGGTCCTTGATCGCAACCGAGAGATCAACAGGGAGATCACGAGGAAGCGGATAGAGCTCGGCTATGAGACCGACTATGAGAAGCTCGATCCGAAGTGGAAGCAGCTTTACTGGGATCACTACACTCATATCACCAGACTTGAGTGGGACAAGAAACCTGATTTGGAGCTATGGCAGGATTTAGGTTTGGATCTGGGTCTAGGTCTCAGTGGACTCGGTCTGAATCTGTAACCAGAACCGCTGCAGCACATACAGCACTCGAAGCCGGAACATGCCGTTCACGGCTTCGGGTGCACTGAAAGAGAGGGGGCGTCGTATGAGCACGGCTGCGCCGGTAGTGACTGGCACTGGAGTGGAGCCGACCTTCAGGGAGAAGATGGCGGATCTGTGGGCGCAGATGAAGGCACACAAGGTGTCGTATCTGTTTATCGCGCCGTTCGGGATACTGTTCTTTATCTTCACAGTACTCCCCATCCTCGTGTCGTTTGGTCTGAGCTTCACATACTTCAACATGGTGCAACCACCACAGTGGGTCGGGTGGGAGAACTACCTCAGGATGTTCCTGTCCGACGACGTATTCCTGATAGCTGTCAAGAACACGCTGCTTTTCGCAGTAATAACGGGGCCTGTGAGCTACTTGCTCTGTTTCGTGTTCGCCTGGTTGATCAATGAGCTCAAACCGAAGCTGAGAGCCTTTCTGACGTTGTTGTTCTATGCGCCGTCCATTTCGGCAAACGCCTACCTGGTATGGCGATTCCTGTTTGACGGCGACACGTACGGCTGGATCAATGGACAGCTCCTATACTGGGGAATCATTGACCGGCCGATACAATGGCTCATTGACCCCACATGGATGATGCCCATAGTGATAATGGTCACTCTGTGGATGAGCCTGGGCGTGAGCTTCTTGACCTTCATCGCCGGCCTGCAGGGCATTGACCCGATGTACTACGAGGCGGCTGCGATAGACGGGGTCAAGAACAGGTGGCAGGAGCTGTGGTTCGTGACCTTGCCGATGATGAGGCCGTACCTGATGTTCGGCGCTATCATAGCGATCACCCAGTCGTTCACTGCGACCCAAAGCATTCAGGCTCTGACAGGGCCGACACCGACGGACTGGGCGACATGGACGATAGTCCAGCACATGCAGGACCACGCGACTGCTCGGTATGAGATGGGATACGCGTCGGCAATGGCGGTGTTGCTGTTCTTCGCCATGGTGTTTATGCAGAAGATGGTTCAGCGACTGCTGAAAAAGGTAGGATAGGGAGGGGTGCGAGCATGGCACTGGATCTATCTCTAAGGCACAGAAGGCTGAGCAGATCGACAGGCGGAGACCTGGTGATCTTCACGATGCTGGCTGCGGGTGCCGCTTTCATGGCTATGCCCATGGTGTACACGATCAGCAACGCGTTCAAGCCCCTGAACGAGCTCTTCATATATCCGCCGCAGTTCCTGGTCAGGCATCCTACCATGGACAACTTCAATGACCTGTTCGTTCTGATGGCGAAGAGCTGGGTGCCGGTGAGCAGGTACTTCTTCAACTCGCTGTTCATCGTGGCGGCGGGAACAGCAGGAAACGTGGTCTTCGGGTCGCTGTGCGCCTATGCGTTGAGCAAGCACAGCTTTCCGGGCAAGAGAGTTTTCAACGAACTCATCCTGCTGTCGCTCATGTTCGCCGGAGCTGTGTTGTTGATACCTCACTACCTGACGATCTCGTATCTAGGGTGGATGAACACCTACGCAGCGATCATAGTGCCAGCATGGGCTATGACGCTCGGAGTGTTCCTGATGAGGAACTTCATAGATGCGATGGTTCACGACACGTTGCTTGAGGCCGCGAGAATGGATGGAGCGAACGAGTTTGACTGCTATTGGCGTATCGCGATGCCGATAGTCAAGCCGGCTTGGTTGACGCTGATCATCCTCGCTTTCCAGAGCCTCTGGGGCAACCAGGGTTCGCTCTATCTGTATGCGGAGCAGCTGAAGCCGCTGCCGTACGCCTTGGGTCAGATAGTGGGTGGAGGCATAGGCAGAGCAGGTGCGGCCGCAGCAGTTACGGTGATTTTGATGATCGTGCCCATCACTGTGTTCGTCATCAACCAGAGCCAGATCGTTCAGACCATGGGCACGTCAGGTATCACCGGCGAGTAGGGAAGTGTAGACAAGACCGCGCAACGGAACACACAGCATAGATGCCCCCGTCATCGATTGCATGACGTTATTACCAAGCCCCTGGAGGAAGGAATTGCTTCTTCCGGGGGCTTCGCCGTAGCATCGCCGATCAGTAGAACTCTCACACCTGGCTTTGTGACACATGACAGAGGAGACGAAAAGGGGTGTCGCATGTGAAGGTGGTGGCGTTCAACGGGAGTCCTCGCAAGGACGGCAACACAGCTATACTAATACGCCGCGTGTTCTCGAAGCTGGAGGATGAAGGGATCGAGTGCGAAATGGTCCAGCTTGCGGGTCATCTGATCCGCGGGTGCACGGCCTGCGGGGTGTGCAGGCAGCGAAGGGACCGACGCTGCTCGATCGGGACAGATGTAGTGAACTACTGCATAGACAAGATGCTTGGAGCAGACGGCATCATCATTGGCTCCCCGGTCTACTTCGCGGGGCTCACTGCAGAGACGACGGCACTGATCGATCGGACCGGATACGTCGCGAGAGCAAACAGCAACATGTTCAGAAGAAAGGTGGGTGCAGCGGTCACTGCGGTCCGCCGGGCGGGAGCCATGAACGTCCTGAACTCACTGAACGCCTGGTTTCTCATAAATGAGTTGGTGATACCGGGTTCGACCTACTGGAACCTGGCAGTGGGAAGACAGGTCGGCGACGTAGAGAACGACCATGAGGGACTCGAGACTATGGATAGGCTCGGCGAGAACATGGCATGGCTCCTTAAGCGGCTAAACGGATGACAGCGTGCGGCGCCGCTCGCCGCTGGCGCATGCAAACGCTTCCACTGCAGGCGCTGCAGATGCCAGCACCGCCGAGTGCAGGGGCTGCAGATTGCAATTGCCGCCGGCCGCAAGAGCTGCCGACTGTAAGCGCAGCTGACTGCAGGCGCGGCCAACTGAATGAGCATGCCCGCCTGACCAATGACGGTCTCGGCGGGCTTTTTCGTCAGCCTTAGACTTGGTGTGACTCGCCTCAGTTGACGAGCCGGAGCCTTATGTTGCCGTACTCATTGCAGACTGTCACGGGAATGGCACCGGAGCCATACACTCCTGTCGCTCTCCTCGTGCCCCTGGCGATCTCAGTCTCGTCGAGCGGAACATCCGAGATGGTCTTGCCGGAGGAGACTTGGGTGCGGATCGAATAGCCCCCCGTTGCGCTTGGATCCTTGACGAGTCCAATCGATACTTGCCCGTGGCTGGCTGTCACGTCAACCGTCTCCGTAACGCGAGACAGCTCGACATCGCAGAACTCCGCTGAGATGTCTATCGGCCCTGAGATCCCTGAGGCAGTGACCGATCCGTGCCTCGAGTCCAGGTTCACGAAACCGCCGATGTCCGAAATCCTCAGATTGCTAAACTGGTTTTTTATGTCGACGGATCCGGTGACGCCTCCAACTACAGCGCTGTAGCAGTGCTCCACGCTGATCTTGGCATTTCCCTCAATGCCTGTCACATTCACCTTCGCAAACCCGACCGAGATGTCTGCAGATCCTGTAAGATTCTCGACACTGAGCGGTCCGTGCCGAGCGTTCACTGTCAGGGTGCCGGTCACGTTGCGGACTGTCGTGGGCATGAACCCATTCTCCAAAGCAACGCCGCCTTGGTAGTCCGTGATCGAAACCTCCCCGACTTGGTTGCTTACGTCGACGCTGAGGCCGTGGGGGATCAGTATCTCGTAGTTGGCGAAGACTCCTCTGATGTGTGCTGGCCGATCAGCCGGCTCAGTCAGTATGACGTCAAGCCGGTCGTCCCGGAGCTCCTCAGATATGTGGCACTGACTCAGGTATTCGGCTGCCTGCTCGCTCGTATCGGCGAATACTGTAATCGTGTGGTCTATCTCGATTCGGTCTCCGTCTGACCCTTTGATCGAAATGTCGCCAAACGAGCCGACCAAGGTGAACTGGGAAAGCCCGCCGGCAGGCACTGACGACTTGCCCGAACGGTCGCTGTTCGGACACCGCTCGAGGTACTCTGTCAAGCCGGACGGAGAAGACCAGATGAACTTCTCAAATGACCCGATATCAACCAGGTCTCCGTCGCGAACACCTCCGGACACCGAGAGCACCATCAGTATGGTCAGCCCGACCAGTATAGGCAGGAAGATCTGACGAAAACTCATCCAGCTCACTCCTCATATCTCGACCTGTCGTTCGAGCAACCATGATCCTGCGACGAAGAGAATCAGCGCCCACAGCAACGCTGATGCAAGAGGAGCACTGCTGACCATCACGGTTTCGAAAGACACGTAGTCATTGATCATTCTGACCGACTTGAGCTTGAAGTCCGGCAGCCATCTCAGTGCAGGCTCGAACAGTGCCCCGAACCGGACGCCGACCCAGACGCTAAGCACCAGAACCCATACGGAGATCAGCCCTGAGAACCTCTCATACATCCGTCCTGAGATGCATGCAAACTGCACCAGCGTTATAACGATACTGAGTGACAGCCAGAATGCGATCAATACTTGAAGCACCATGTGAGCCAGGTCTGCAGCGGAATACGCAGCGCCGACGTTGAGCTGTAGGAAGAACTCGGTTCTGCTGACGATTGCAGTGCATACCGCTACGAGGATTGTAAGAGCAGCGATCTCCACGAGTGTTGCGAACGCCTTGGAACCGGTTACATACCATCCTCGCACGGGAAGACCGAGGATGAGATGCAGGTGATTTCCTTCCCACTCCTGGCGCAGTCTCAACACAGTGGCCAAGAACGACCAGAATACGATCAGCATGATGGGCAGAAACGTCAACGTGAGTATCAACTCAGGTTGCCATCTCGCTGATTTGGTCCACAGGAAGACATCCCATACGACTACCGCTGCCGCGATGAAGAACACCAAAACCTTCTGCGACTCCAGCTCCTTTCTGAACAGCTTGGCGAATCGGAGCGCTGCACGCTTCATGCGTAGACCTCCTCGAGAAGCCCCTGTATAGAGCTGTTGTACTGCTTGCGTATCTCCTCTGCATCGCCCATCAGGCGGATTTGGCCCTCGTGGAGGAAGATCACTCTGTCGAATATGCTCTCGGCCTCGCTCACCTCATGGGTTGCCAGGAGTATTGCCTGCTCTGTCTCACTGTACTCCGATACGATAGCGTTCAGTATCTTCGACCTGGAAGGAGGGTCGATCCCCGACAGCGGTTCGTCCATCAGGATCAAAGGCGCGTTTCTGGACATCGTCAGGACGAGTCTCAGCCGAGCCTTCTGCCCTTTGGACATGGCCCTGACCGGCATGCTCGGGTCGACCTTGGCGATCTCAAGGATATTGGCTTCCTTCCGATCGTCCCAATCGTCGTAGAAGCTCTTCACAAACTCAATGGTTTGCCTGGCCGTCATCCACGGATACAGCGGATCCACTTCAGGAAGATAGGCTACTTGCCGCTTCGTATGTATCCCTGGCGCTCTCCCGTTGATGAAGATCCTGCCGGACGACGGTCGGCAGAGACCGGCTATGCATTTGAGCAAAGTGGACTTTCCGCTGCCGTTCGGCCCGAGAAGCCCTGTTACTGTGCCTTTTCTGATCTCCAGCGTAGCATCCTTGAGCGCCTGCGCTCTCAGATATCGTTTTGACAGATGTTCGACTCTCAACAGCACCTCGTCGCCTGTCTCAACGGCCTGGTTGCTCTCGTTCATTGAGGCCACCTCAGTTCGCTTATTCGTTCGACCTGAAACCGACGGGTTGCTCAGTACGGCCGGGCGGATCGCCGGGCAGCCGGCCAGGCGGACTGTCGGGCAGGTCGGCCGTCAGACTGCCGGGCGGGCCACCGGGCAAGCCTGCGGGCAGGCCCCTGATCCTGTCGGCGACCAGTGAGACTATCTTCTCTGGAGTAAAGCCCAGCGCCACCATCTCACGCACGAACGACGACACCGAGTTGTCCGCCATTTCCCGCTTGATCTTGTCGATAAGCATCGGATCATCGCTGATGAACGTGCCCTGCCCGCGAAGAGTTGCCACCAGCTTCTCCTGCTCCATCTCCCGATAGGCTCTTTGCACAGTGTTCGGGTTCACTTGGATCTCTCTAGCCATATCCCTGTGCGAGGGCAACTTGTCTCCGGGCCTGAGATCGCCTCTGGCAACCGCCCTCTTGATCTCGTCGATGATCTGCTGGTATATGGGCATTGACACATCGATGTTGATCCTCATGTCGATCCCCCGTCGCCATCTCAGTCCCTATGTGACCTACATAACTAGTGAACTAGTAGACTAGTTCACTAGTACTCTATCGAGCGCGGGAGAGAACGTCAAATGAAATTGGAGCGCGTGTGAGCTCAGTTTCTCAGAATGTGTTGCTCTTGCTTGAAATATCGCTGCCAGGTTTGACCCTGCGCTCGCTTTGGAATTCAGATACACGATTTGACCCTTGTTGTCTTTAACAGTTCATGTATTTGCCAAATTCTCTGTCGACTTGAAGGAATAACTGTGGACATGCAGAATAGGACTGTGCATATACTGCATTAGTCAAGTCAAGAAATGGACAAGCAAAGAACTGCATAGGTGACCGATAAGAGCAAACCTGTTGAAAGACAGGGACGCAAAGCCACGGGTCTACTGCTGATGCTATGATGGCCGGGCTGCCGAAGTCAACCCAAGCTACAGCTGTGCTGTTTGGCCCATGTCTCTCAGGGTTGGTGGAGGGATGTGGGCTTTGCTAGTCCTTGGCAGCCTTCATGTCATCCCGAGCGTAGTCAGTAGCAAGATGAGTTTGGAGGGATAGTGCATGGAGCCTCTCATGACTGTCACAGATGTCGCCAGATACCTCAAGGTGACACCGAGAACAGTGTACTCCTTTCTTGAGAGCGGTACACTCAAGGGGATCAAGATAGGGAGATCGTGGAGAGTCCGAAGGAGAGATCTCGAGAGATTGGGTCATGAGTCTGTCAGCGCTCTGTATCCCGCGAGTCAATCAAGGGACGGTTCAGCCATAGAGGCTAGAAGCAGATTCCTCTCAGAAGTGGCAGATTTGGCAGATGAGGAGTATGAAGGCCTCGTAAGGTATCTCAGCCTGATCAGGTCGGGGAGGAGCTTGAGAAGATACAGAGAGATCTTCTTCGGCTCGCCTTGCGCGGCACTGGTGATTGACTCGAGTGGTTTTGTCCTCGAGGCGAACGACTGCGCGTCGCGCCTCTTCGGCTTCGATGGGGAAAACCCGCCTGCTGTCAGGGCATCGGATCTTCCCGGGTTGTCGGGAATACAAGGGATAGCAGATCTCATTGACAGAGTGGCACAGGACAGAGTCTCTAGATCCATGCTGTGCAAGGGAAGCACGAGTGCCGAGGGTGCTGAGATTCATGCGGTCTGGGCGACTCCAGTCAGACCCGATCAGATCGTGCTATGGGTCTGTTGCAAGGATATGCTGAGCAAGACTTCGCAGAAGTGAGCCGACAGGGGATGTCCAATGAGGATTGTCGCGACCAATGACCTGCGTATAGGGATGGTCTTGGCTAGGTCCGTGTACGACGGTACCGGCAGAGTGGTCTTGGCCAAGGGCATCGCCCTGAAGCAGCTGTACATCGAGAGACTTGCAGAACTCGGATATGCCTACGTCTACGTGCTCGATCCATGGGAGACGCTCGAAGACGCGACCGTGGACGAGCCAATCTCCGAATGGACGAGGATACAGGCTGTCGCGTCGCTGAGAGAGACGATGGATGCAGTCCGCGAGACTGGAAGCGCTGATCTGCGGCATATCAGCAGGGTAGTTGACGACATCATTGACGAGATCTCGTCCAATCCGGATGTACTCGTGAGCATGGTCGACATCAAGAGCTACGACAACTACACCTACAGTCACTCAGTCAACGTGTGCGTGCTCTCTGTCATGCTGGGCCTGGAAAAGGGACTGAACAGGTCCGACGTGAAGGATCTTGGCGAGGGCGCCATCCTGCACGACATTGGCAAGCTGTTCGTCCCAGACGAGATACTCAACAAGAGCGGACCGCTGACCGATGAGGAATTCGACCTGGTCAGACGTCACACCAACGATGGGTTCGAAGTCCTCAGAAGGAAACGAAGTATCAGTCTCTTTTCCGCCCATGTGGCATACCAACACCATGAACGGCTAGACGGTTCGGGCTATCCGAGACGGCTCGTGGGAGACGAAATCCATGAGTTCGCCAAGGTCGTGGCGATAGTCGACTCTTACGACGCTATGACGTCTGACCGGACATACCGCTGCGCGCTGGCACCCAATGAGGCTATCTCGATCCTTGTCAGAGAGACCGGCAGCAAGTATGACCGCGATCTCGTAGGGCGCTTCATGAAGCTCGTGGCGATCTATCCCATTGGGAGCGTCGTTCGGCTCAACAACGGCGAGGTATGCACTGTAGTCAACGCCACAAAAAAGAGCCTGGTAGTCAGGGTCCTGCGTGGGAGGAACAAGGGACGCGAGTATGACCTCCACAAGAACCCAGAACTCCAGGTTGCTGGACGGGTGCTATGAAGTCTTGAGCAAGGCAAGGCCGGTCTCTTCCGGCGTTTCTTGCTCTTCAGAGACACGGCCGAGGAGCTCAAGCCCGTTTATGACCAGCCTGAACCGGCAGCCCAGTCTGGACGCAGCTTCCTTGCACATCTCCATTCTCTTCAGATATATCTCGAAGTAGTCCATGATCTGACACATCGAGCTGTCGAACTCTATGTCGAGAGTGATCGCCCGCGCGACCGGATCCACCTCGACCTTTGAATCGGTAATCGCAAGGTTGACACGATCATGGATGTCTCGGCCTGGCCTCTTCTGCCGCACCCTCGTGCGGTGGGCGTCGCTCTTGTCCGCTATGATCAGCGCGGCTGTGAGGGGTGTGGCAGCTATTCCGATTTCCTCCTCGTGGTTTGCGATCGCCATCGTGATCTCGCAGATTTCCTCAAGAGGCACATCCATGCGCCTGAGTTCGGTGTAGACGAGACTGGCGCCTTGCGGGCCATGGAACTTCCTGTTGTGCATGTTTCCCACGTCATGAAGGTACCCGGCGATCTCACCAAGCTCGACATAGCGCTGGTCATACCCCAGTTCCCTCAGGATTCGGCCAGTGGTCTGCGACACGTAGGTCACGTGTCTGATGCCATGCTCTGTGTAGCCCAATGTCGACAGGTAGTCGTTGGCTCGCTCAATGAGATAGCTCAGGCTCTTGTTGTTGCGGACGTCTGCCAGGCTCAACGGCAATTCGATCACCTCGTGACAAAGAGACCGGGCTTCTGATCGCCCCGTAGTCATACAATACCAGATGAGCCTCTCGATGTCCACAGCCTGAACTGGGGAAGGGGCTTCTAGCTGCGCCGCAGGCACCTTACCTCTTCCATATAATGATGACCGTCTTCTTCATCTTCTTGAGGATTGGGTTGAAGACGATCTGAAGGAGTCGTTCCATATAGACAGACCTCCTAGAGATAAGCTTCGGTCCATCGTATTCATCGGCGGGAATGTGTGTGAAGGTGCTGAGCTCCATCCCGTGGTATTCTATGTACTGAGGAAAGGAGTAGATGGCGATGCGACACGAAGCAAAACAGATCGAAGAAGCGTACGAATTGGCGCGGAATTTGTACGGACAGTGGGGCGTTGACACCGAAGAAGCGCTGTCCCGGCTGGAGAGCGTCCGGATTTCGCTGCACTGCTGGCAGGGCGATGATGTCTCCGGTTTTGAGCGCGCGTCAGATCAGCTGACAGGTGGTATCCAGGTTACGGGCAACTACCCCGGCAGAGCGAGAAATGCCGATGAACTGAGGGCGGACCTGGAGATGGCGTTGTCGCTGATTCCCGGGAAGCACCGAGTGAATCTGCATGCCATCTATGCCGAAACCGGAGGCGCCAGGGTGGATCGCAACGAGCTGCAGCCCGAGCACTTTCAGAGATGGGTGGACTGGGCGGCTCAACAGGGACTTGGACTCGACTTCAACCCCACGTTCTTCTCCCACCCGATGAGCGACGACGGTTTCACGCTGAGCCATCCTGATGAGGGGGTTAGGCGTTTTTGGATAGAGCACGGGAAGGCCTGCCGGCGGATAGCCGCTCACTTCGGCAAACAGCTCGGGACTCCGGCAGTCGACAACATCTGGATTCCCGACGGATACAAGGACAATCCTGTGGATCGTTTTGGCCCGAGAAAGCGGCTGGTCCAAGCGCTCGACGACATCCTGTCTGAGAAACTGCCGCCTGAACACTGCGTTGACGCGGTCGAAGGGAAGCTGTTCGGGATCGGGTCAGAGAGCTATGTCGTGGGATCGCACGAGTTCTACATGGGCTATGCCATTTCCAGAGGCATAGTGCTGTGCCTCGATGTCGGGCACTTCCACCCGACAGAGACCGTCTCCAGCAAGATCTCTGCGGTCCTGGCGTTCGCTCCCAAGCTGTTGCTCCACGTCAGCAGGCCCGTCCGCTGGGACAGCGACCACGTGGTGATCGTCGATGACGAGCTGCAGGCCATCATGCACGAACTCGTCAGAGGAGAGGCTCTGAACAGGACCTATCTCGCGCTCGACTACTTCGACGCGAGCATAAACAGAGTCGCCGCCTGGGTCATCGGCTCCAGAAGCACTCTGAGAGCGCTCCTCTGCGCTATGCTCGAACCGACCGACACGTTGAGGCAATATGAGCTCGACAAGGACTACACATCGAGGCTTGCTCTCCTTGAGGAGTTCAAAGCATATCCTCACAGCGCGGTCTGGGACTACTACTGCTTCAGGCAAGGAGTGCCGGTCAGAGAGCAGTGGATGCCGGAAGTGAGAAGATATGAGCAGGAAGTGCTGAGCCGGAGAGCCATGTGACGTAACAATGTTTGCGCGAGTGAGTGTTGGGGATAATAGCATTGGCACAGCATTCACTCGCGTTTTTGCTGCCCAACGGCTCTAGACACGGTGGAGGTCACGGACTTGTCTGAACTCAGGAAGAACTTGCTATCTGGACAGTGGGTCATAGTGTCGACGGGCGGGACTAGACGTTTGGAGCACCCGAACGAACGCCTCGAGACAGGGGCGGGCGGCGATGCGGACGCGGCGGCTGACTACGATCAGAAATGCCCGTTCTGCAAGGGGAACGAACACATGACCCTGCCTGAGGTCAGCTTGGTGAGAGCGGAGGACGACTCCGACTCCAAAGACTGGATCGTAAGAGTGGTGCCTAGCAGCCACCCTGCTCTCAGGCCCGTGGGGGAGCCGGTGGTCCGCAGGCACCACATTCACCAGTACATCTCGGGCGTAGGCAGCCATGAGATCGTCGTCGAATCGCCCCAGCACAACGTCGAGCCCTATGACCAGCCTCTGGACAGATTCGCAGCTGTAATAGCAGCCTACAGGGACAGGATGCTGGCTCTGGAAGGCGACAGGCGGTTTGAGTACGTATCGGTGTTCAGGAACCACAGCCGGATGCCCGAAGCCGTGTGGCGACATCCCCGTTCAGAGATCTTGGCGATGCCGCTGGTTCCTATGGCGGTAGAAGCTGAACTGGAGCAGTCCAAGGACTACTACGACTTCTCGTCGAGGTGCGTCTTGTGCGATCTGATTGAGGACGAGTTGTCTGCGGGAATGCGAGTCGCGCTGCAGAGCGATGATTTCGTCGCGATAACACCGTACGCGGCGCGGGTTCCGTTCGAAACGTGGATAGTGCCGACCAGGCACAGCTGTGCGTTTACCACCATATCAGATGGCGAGACGAAGGCCCTCGCCCGAACCCTCGCTCACATACTGCTCGTGCTCGCCGAGGATCTAGGCGATCCGGCCTATACATATCACATACACACCGCGCCCGCCCGGGTGACAGGACTGGATCACTACCACTGGCATCTCGAACTGATACCAAGGGTTTCGTCCTCGATAGGTCTCGAATACAGCACCGGAGTCTACGTCAACCCGATGAGTCCGGAGGACAACGCCGCGTTCCTCAATCGTAGATTGACCGTCACTTGATCCGCAACAAAGTGTTTACTCTGGATTGGGCCCCGTTGATGTTGTCGTTGATGGTGATCTCGATGTTGTAATCACCTTTACCGAGGAGTATGGTGGGCACGTAAGCATATGCCCATACGCCTGAAGGACGGTTGGCGACCCTCTGTTCGAATGCGATCGCGCGGTTCTTCCTCCAGACCACGCGTGCGTCAGCATCCCATACCACTATATCCGCACTGAGCGAAAACGAGTATTCGCCGTCGGGCTCGGTCTTGCAGCTGAACTTCTCTACTTCTGTGTACAGCCATGCCCTTCCAAAGAGCGACCTCGCGAACTCGTGGGCAGGATTTGGCTCGAAGTCGGCATAGCCGCTGACGGACTGGCACACCACAAAGATCGGCACGGCCGGACCGCCGGAATCCTGAACTACAGTGAGATCATCGTCGCTTCTCAGGTCGTCGAGCGATACAGGCAGGAATGCGGCAGGAGCCGAAGGCTCTGAGGTGTCGACTGTCAGAACCTCGGCTCCTGTTTCGGTCGCGAGAGCCGCGTGCGGCCAGCCGATGAATGCAACCACATGCATGATCAGGCTGAAGACCGCCAAAAGGGACGCCATCTTCGTGCGGCTGCTATACATCCGTTTTCACCGCCGATGTCAGAATACGGATAGGTACTGCTTGACCTCCCAGTCAGTGACCTGTAGACGATAGATGTCCGATTCGATCCGCTTGGCTCTGACGAAGTGGGAGTATATGTGGTCTCCCAGGGTCTCGGCTATCAATGGATCCTGCGTGAGGGCATCTATCGCCTCTGCCAGGCTCGCCGGCAGACTGCGTATGCCGAGCGCTTTCCTCTGCTCGTACGTCATGTCGTAGATGTTCTTGTCAATAGACGCGGGAGGCTGTATCTTCCTCTTGATTCCGTCGAGTCCGGCTCGGATCACCACTGCCAGAGTCAGATAGGGGTTGCACGACGGATCCGGCGACCTCAGCTCCATGCGGGTTCCCTTCTCGCGGCTGACAGGCACTCTTATGAGAGAACTCCTGTTGTGCGCAGACCAGGCTATGTACACGGGAGCTTCATAGCCGGGAACGAGTCTCTTGTACGAGTTGACCAGAGGATTCGCAATTGCGGTAATAGCGGGGCAATGCTCAAGCACTCCTCCGATGAAGTGGAGGGCTGTCTCGCTCAGTTGGTACTGCCCGTTCGGGTCGTAGAATGCGTTTCTGCCATCCTTGAACAGAGACACGTGGGTGTGCATTCCCGAGCCGTTTATCCCAAAGACGGGCTTGGGCATGAACGTCGCATGGAGTCCGTGCAGACTTGCTATAGTCTTTGTGACGAACTTGAGCGTGGCGACTCTGTCGGCTGTAGTCAACGCGTCGTCGTACTTGAAGTCGATCTCATGCTGTCCTGCGGCAACCTCGTGATGCGACGCTTCGATCTCGAACCCCATCTCTTCCAGAGTCAGCACTATGTCCCGCCTGGCATCCTCGCCCTTGTCTATCGGAGCAAGGTCAAAGTAACCTGCTTTGTCATGAGTCCTTGTAGTCGGCTCGCCCGTGTCCGTTATGCGAAAGAGGAAGAACTCGCACTCAGGACCTACGTTGACCTTGTAGCCCATTTCTGAGGCTTCGCTCAGGACCTTCTTCAGCACGAACCTGGGATCGCCTTCGAAGGGCTGCCCGTCGTATCTATACACGTCGCATATCATGCGAGCTGTGGCCTGCTCCCGCGGGCGCCAGGGGAAGGTGGTCCATGTGTCGCGGTCAGGCCGCAGGTTCATGTCCGATTCCTCGATTCGCGTGAACCCCTCAATCGAGGATCCATCGAACATGATCTCGTCGTTCAGAGCTTTTTCGAGCTGGCTCACAGGTATTGCGACGTTCTTGACGATTCCCAAGATATCGGTGAACTGGAGCCTAACGAATTTGACGTGGGATTTTTCGGCAAGCGCTAGTATGTCCTCTTTGCTGTGTTTGCTCATCCTTTCACCTCATCCATTTCCGCGTTAGGTGTCTGCGAGATCTACGGTCTCCTTAAGAGCTCGTGGAGCAGCCGCTCGAGCTCTCCTCTGTTGTTGACAGGGTAGAGCGATGTGAGCTGGTTGATCTGCCTCAGGCCGGCGATGACCGCTTCGTGATCGATCTGGTGTGCGGCGCGAGGAAGATTCGCGGAGTCGATGCCAGCCTGTCCCTGCCCTGAATCGAGAGCCCTCTTCACTCCCTCGATGTTGTAGCCCTGTCCAATCAAGTCCTTGATCCTGAGAAGCAAGTCTACCTCCGCCGGAGAGAACATCCTTCGGTTGCCCTTGGTGCGGCTGGGGGAGATCAGTCCTTGCTGCTCGTAGTATCGGATCTGCCGTCCAGACAGCCCGGTCAGCTTCTGAGCTATGCCAATGGAGTATACCGGGCTAGAGCTACCATATGTACCCATTGCACAGCCTCCGAGGTGCAGAAGCACCTTGTGATAGATGGACCCCGCCAGGTCAATCACTTGACATCAATATAACATCGACGGCTTCGTCGGTCAAGACGTGTAAGAAAACATTACACCGATGGACATGATTAGCCAGCCTGCCGTGATGCACACGAGCAAAAAAGGAGCGGATACTTTCGAGGACGGGGATACTTTCAGCGGACAACAGCATATACATTAGTGAAGTATAAGGGTGATCCTGTCAAGGGCCGGGACGTGTTGTGGGACACTCACATTAGGACTGGGGGGATACGGATGGGGATCGAGCTCGTCAGGGAGAGCTTCATTGTGGACAAAATCATGGCTAGGGCCACTGCCCAGGCGGCAGCGAAGGACAGCCGGGAGCTTCCGGCGGCCCAGCCAGGCTTGAGATCCGGAACCATATCAGCGGTGCTCAGGGTGGATAAGAAGGCCTATATCGATGAGGTGAGAGTGTCTGACGATCTCGTAGAGGTGGACGGACACGTCGAAATCGAGATCCTGTACGTTGGAGATGGCGACCGCCTTGGAGAGCAGTTCGTCAGAAGAAGGCTGGAGCCGCTGCAATTCTCGAAGGCCATCGAAATGGAAGGCATGACTCAAGAGATGGTGCCCAGAGTGGAGGCGCATGTGCGCACTCTGGACATTGTGGCCAGATCGGCGCACCGGCTTGATCTGGACGCGGTCGTGGATCTGTCTGTAACCGGCGTGTCGCGAGAAAAACAAGAGGTTGCGACAGGAGTCTCGGGAGTGTCTCCGGAGCAGCTGTCCGTCGAGACGGAGCCGCTGCGTATTACCGACAGGGTGGGATCAGGATCGATTCAGTACCTCGTAACCGCGAACAGATCTCTCCCGTCCGGGTATCCACCGATTCTGCAGGGGCAGGCGCCTGTGATAGCTGTAACCGCAATTCCCAGAGTGCTCGACTCCACCGTTCAGGACGACAAAGTCAGGGTGGAGGGCGAACTTGACGTCACTGTAGTCTACCAGGCTGACCCGGAGTACTGCGATCCATCTTACCCCGTCTACTCTGCCACTTTCACGGGACTGGGATTCTCTCAGACCATTGGGGTTCCGGGTGCAGTGCCGCATAACCGGGCGATTCCAACAGTCAATGTGCTGTCCGCCGAAGCTTCGCGCATGACTGCAGACGTGCTCGACATCGACGTGGCACTGAGCGTCTCAGTCGATGTGGTGGACACGAGGGAGGTAGACGCACTCGTCGCAGTCGAATCGCTCGGACCCGGGATCGTGGACGCAGTGCGGAAACATATCAGAACGCACCACACTGTGACCGAGGAGAGAGCCGAGGCAATGCTCACGGGCACGATCCAGCTCCCCGACGGTTTTCCTGCGATCTACGCGGGCGACGAGCGAGCCGTGCTGGCAAAGACCGCGGACGTGAAGATCGATTCGTGCAAGCCGGGAGATGGACGAGTGACAATCGAGGGCACTCTCGACATCGACCTCGTATACGCGGCAGAGACCACCCTCGATGAGGAGTTTGAGAACAGGGACAACATACCGCCTGTGAGATCTGTGAGGTTTGACGACATTCCGTTCGAATACGCCTTTGACGTCAGCGAGGCAAGTGCGGGCATGATAGGCGAGGCCTGGGCGAACTTAGTCGACCTTGAGATAGAGCCTATGTCTGACCGCCGCAGGATCGAGTACTCTGCAGTCGTGGACATCGGCATTCGAGTCATCGAAGTCAGGCAGGTCAGTGTGGTCACAGATTGTGAACTCGTCACGCCCCAGGAGAGGGATCCTGCCGTCATAACCTTCTACGTGGTCCAGTCGGGAGACTCTCTCTGGAGCATAGCGCGGAGGTACAGAATCACTGTTGACAGCCTGGCCAAGGCGAATGAGCTGGAGGACAGGGAAGGACTCAAGCCTGGATCGAAACTGCTCATTCCCGCGATATAGAGTGCGTTGCGCACAGAGAAGGATCAGGAGCCCACAGGACCTGCACGGGCAGGGACTGTGGGCTCCTTCTCATTGTGCCAGCGGTAGGCCTCTTCGCTGTGCCTACGACGGGGTCTCGATCGTGCCAATGGTGGGTTCATTCGTTATTCCAAAGTACCAGCTATGAGCGGTTGCGGTAGGTCACGTTTGATCCAGCGTCCACATAGTATGTAGCGACTAACCGACGATCCTGCTACTAGGTCTTGCAGACGATAGGAGGTCGTATTGAACACTCGCCACTGAGACCCGATAGATTACCCAGCGGCTTCTCCTTATGTCTGTAGGCAGGACATGTGGAGAGGTGGTGTCAGACACGGATGGTTGATGCCAGCGAACGGCCGGCGGACGAGATCAAGCTCATGGAGAGACTCAACCCGAGAGAGCGAGAAATACTACCGCTGGTCTCCCGAGGGCTTAGCAACAAGGAGATCGGCAAAAGGTTGTTCATCAGTGACAAGACCGTCAAGAACTACGTTACCAGCATAAGAAAGAAGCTTCAGCTGGACAACCGGACTCAGATAGCGCTCTATGCCATCAGAAACGGCATCCTGGATTTCAGGGAAATCGGTACGGACGCCTCACCTGATAACGGGTAAGATGATTGACAAAGTATACGATGTGATGGGGGCGAGGCCGCTCGGACGCCGTCGGGTTGGCCTCATCTCCTGATTGCTACCTTGATTGCTATCTGTCTCTCAGCTTCACCGGACTGACAGCGGATCTCTCTATCCATCCTGTTTGCCCGGCACTGTTCTGAACCATCAGGAACCCGGGATTCGATTCGTCAACTGCCGACAGGACGTATCCCTCGCTGACGCGGTAGCGGACCGGCGCTGATGGGTCAGGCTCAAACCGGACCGGCGCTTCCTCAGCAATGACTATGGCGCGTGGATCGTTGAGGAACAGACTTCTGCGGTAGAGCGCTCCAGACGTTGCAGCCACGAGCAAGCATCCCATCACCACGATCGCAACGAGCGGAGGCCGGACTCTGCTCCGCGGCAGCACCCGCAGGACGATCATCAATGACAGGATCACGTATGCGATCGCTGCAGCGTGGAACCACTCTGACTGGGTGAACACCCCTGCAACGCGGGGGAGCAGGCCGGACCTGGGGCCGCCCGCCCGGGCGCCGTCGGCCGCGGATCGGCCAGCCGCCGATCGGTTGGCTGCGGGCTGGTCGGCCAGCCCCAGCATTGAGGACAGTGTTTCTATGTTGTGCAGCAGTTCGCGGTCCCTCGGAATAAGCTCCAAGGCCCGAACATAGCTGAGCATGGCCACTCCGTATCTTCCCATCTTCGCGTAAGCATTCCCCAGGTTATACAGGAGATTTCCGTTCACGCCGCCTCGCTCGATTGCCTCTTCATAGGAGGCTATCGCCAGGTCGTATTCGCCGCTCTGGTAGTAAGCGTTGCCTCTGTAGAAGCACTCAAGTGCCAGCTCGTCGGCAGCAGCGATACAGACCTGACCGTCCGAAAGGACTAGGACGGCAAGTGCGGCGACCAGCAGAATCGAGACGAGGGCGCCGGGGCGCGGAGGCAGCCCATTCGACCGCGGGGACCTCTTGCTCGACGATTCTTCGCCCTCTGCGGAAAGACGGTCTATGGCCTGACTGCAGAGGTTGAGAACCGCGCGAATCTCGTCCGCGCTGGGAGTCACAGGCGAGTAGCGAAGCTGGTCCAGACGCTGCAGGATGTCGTCTGCTCCAGACTCGATGCCTGCCACTCGTTCAGTCGCCGCCATGCGCTGAGCCTGATCTAGACAGGAGATGACCACCCTTCTAGCTTCCTCAATGACTTCGTAGGCGTTGGACGGCGTGACTTCCGACAGAAGGCGCGAGATTGTGTTCTGAGCATCGCGGGACAACTTCGCCTTGCGCCGGGAGGAGTTCCTCATCTCGATCCTGCCATGGAAGAACGACCAGGGCAGCACGACCGCTAGTGCGAGTGATGACGCTGCAAAGGCCAACACCGCTGCGAAGGAGGGGCGTGACAGTTCATCCAGAGACACCAATGTGCCCGGCGATCTCTTAATGTACAGCAGACCATCCTCTGATTGCGGACTCTCATGCGCGGCTGACCCGCTGCGGCGCTGCGACTGTGCCTGAGTTGAGGAAGCCTCCGCTTGAGCAGGCCCAGTGACCGCAATAGGTATGGGAGGACTGCTGGCAACCCGATACTGTTCAGCCGATGGATCGAAGTATGCGAGCTCCACAGGCGGGATCGCAGAGATCTCAGGATCCCTCACAACGATTACCTGCTCGAATACCTTCTGAGATGCCGTCGCGGATAAAACCGTAGGTTCGTAAGTCTTCATTCCCTCCAGTTCGTGGATGACCGGAGAACCCACGGACCTCATGCTCCCTTTGCCAGACACCTCTATCCTCAGACTGATGGGATCGCCGGCCTTGACCGTCGTAGGCGTTGCAGAGGCTGAGATGGTGAAGTTGCCGACTGCGCCTTTGAACGACGCTGGACGCCCTTCCTCAGGAAAGGGCTTTGCCAACAGTTCGACGGGATCCGACGTGACAGTCACTGTTTTCCTCTGAGTGCCCATCATGGGCGAGCTGAAGAACGAGTCGAAGCCTGAGAACTCATAGGCAAAGAACTCCTCGAAGAGGCTTCTTGGCGACTGCGCAGGCAGGCTGACCTCGCAGTCCATGGACACTGGACCCAGACTGAGCCGGCCGGTGACGACAGGCGATATGACCGCATCGAACTCGAGGGTTTGATACGTGCGTCCTTCCAGGTCCCTTCGCCCCTGAACCGGCTGACTGAATTCGCTGCACAAGAAGCCTTGGCCTTCGAGTCTCGGGTAGGTGACCTCTGTGAGCCGCACATTTCTGATGTAGAGGATGACTTTGACTCGGATCTCCTCGCCTGGATAGACGGTGGTTTTCTCAGGCCTCACCTCTAGCCGGAGTGCGTCGAGAGGCAATCCGTCGGAATCTGTCTGGGCATCAGCGCCGGTCTGGTTCTGCGTGCCGGACAGTACCTCTATCTCGATCGGACCCGTCGAGTGAGTCTGACGTTCAACCTTGACCTCGATCGGCGGAATGGAGTACGTTCCGGGCTTTGACGGTCTGACGGTGTATCGGAAGGATATCGATCGACGCACCTCGCCGCCTGAGATAGACACCTGCGTGGACGGTCCGGAGTACCGGATGTCCAGGTCCTTCACGCTCGGGATCTCGGGCGTGTCACAGTCGATCGCCCCTTCGACAGTGATTGTGAGGACAGCTGTCTCGCCGACCCTGATAGTGCTCTTGTTGATGCTGGCCGAAACTGAGATGTCGTTCTGACCGGCCGCGGCTGCCTGGCTCGCCGCAGCTATTTGTCCGGCTGCAGCTATGCTGCGATCCGCGCCACCCAATATCGAAAGGACCACGGCCAAGACCATGAATGCGGCAAATATGCTTGCTAGCGTGCGCTTTTCCATGTTCGCTCCGATCACGCTTTCATCGCCTCGCCCACCTGACACCGTACCCGCTCACCAATCCAAGTAGTCTCCGGATTCGTCTGCTAGTTCCTGCCTCAACAACAGCCCGTGCACTTCTTCATCACTCATCATCTCCAGGAGGCGGAGCGCCTCTTCAGGTGACATGGAGGCCTGGCCCTCCTGGCCGTCCTCACTCTGCTGCCCGTCCTGGTTCTGCGCAGACTCGGTGCTCTCCTGCTCTTGGGGCTGCTGCATGCCTGGGTCCTGCCTCTCTTGCTCCTCACTGTCTGACTGTTCCTGCTCGGCTGCGTCTTCTTCGCTCTGGCCTTCATCGGTTGAGCTATCGGCGGTTTGTGTGTCTTCGCTCTCGCTGTCTCCCTTCTCTTCCTGGTCTCCCTGCTCTCCCTGTTGTCCTTGTTCGAGCAGCTGCTCTAGTCTGCTGAGCCGCGAATAAGCCAGTCTGTAATTGTGCCGCGCATCGTCGTCACTTGGATCGAGGCGAAGTGCCTCGCTGAAATGCCGGATTGCGCGCCTGTAGTGGTTCACAGCAGCTGCTATAGAGTCTGAGGATTGGAGGCTGCCATCGGACAGAGTGGTTCCGCCCGTGGCTGATGGCGAGCCGCCTTGGGTCGACGGAATCCCGATGCCAGCCGACGGGTGTCCACCTGCAGACGAGGATGATCCGCTGCCGGACGATGAGGACCCGCCTCCGGACGGCGGGACTTGGCCGCCCATAGCGAGACTCGAGAGCGACTCAGCTGCAAAACCCAATCTGAACTCAGCGCTGCCAGCACCGTACCGGGCGATCCGCTCCATCAGAGCGGCAGTCTCGGCCGGGTACTCAGTGCGACGGCCGGCGATCCGCTGCAGCACGTCCTCAAAGCGCGACGAGCTGTCTTCGTATTCACCTGCAGCGTACAGAGCGATCGCGGAGTTCAGCCTGCCGGTGAGGTCGTCCGGGCGTTCGACTACCGAGTTCTCGTAAAGCCTTACAGCCTCGTCGTAGTTGCCCTCTTTGAGAAGCGAATTGGCCCGGTTGATTGCGTCGGCATACGGATCCAGCCAGCCTGCACATGTCAGAAGCGTCAGTAGGGCAGCTGCAATGAGCACGAGAGACTTCACAACGCTTACAGCACGAGTGCCCTTTCTCACGGTGCCATGCGCTGAATCTGCAACTCCGGCGGAGCCGCTTCTGCGCAGCTTGGCTGGCTTTGTCACATTGCTGTGCGCCGGACCTGCGGGCATCGCTGACGCCTCCTTTCAGAGATGACCATCTCGCACGCAAGCAACACCACTGCGATCAGGAGCGGAATGTAGTAGCGGTCAACGGGGACGCTCCTCATCCTCTGTCCGCCTTCTGCGTGAGGGCCTGCCTGCGCAGTGACGCCATAGCCGAGATCAGTCGAGAGAGTGTCGATGTACTCGTCGTAGATCCGCAACAGGCCTAGATCAGTCTGCGATGCTCTTGAGTACCTTCCGCCTCCTGCGCGGGCGATGTCAGCGAGCAGGTTCTCGTCGAGTGAAGACTTGACTACCTGGCCGTCTTCGGTCCTCAGATAGGTCTGCCGTCCGAGATCGTCGACTACCGGAATGATCTCGCCCTCCAGACTTCCAATACCAACGACATAGACAGCCATGCCTTTACTCAAGGCGTACTCGGCTCCCGCGATCGGATCTCCCTCGTGGTTTTCGCCGTCAGACAGGAGTATGATGACCCTTGATCTGTTCTCGTCCCGATCGAGAGCCCCGACTGCCGTCATCAGCGCCTGCTCTATGTTGGTTCCGCCGCGAGGAATCGAAGCCACAGACAGATCTCTGGCGTACATCAAGAATGCCGAGTAGTCCGAGGTGAGAGGACACTGTACAAAGGCGGTTCCAGAGAAGGCGACCAGGCCGATCCTCTCGCCGCGCAGGTTTCGAACGAGGTCCTGGATCGACAGCCGCACCGATTCCAGCCTTGACGGCAGGATATCCGTAGCAAGCATGCTCTTTGAGACATCCACGACCAGCATTATGTCAACGCCGATATCGATCTCCGGAATGAGCTCGGTTCCGTACGACGGTCCGGCTATCGCGAGGACGAGCAGGGCCAGCGAAGTCAAGAGCATCACGCGTTTCAACAGCTTGATCCAATGGTCAACAGAGGAGTTGACCGTCCTTGCCAGAAGCGGGCCGCCGTGTCTAGACACCCGCGTGCGCTTGGCTTGGTCGGACAGCCACATCAGGACTGCAGCGGCTGGTATGAGCAGCATCAGCCACATGAACTCAGGTCTCGCGAGCGTCATGGCAGCCTCCTCAAGATGAGATTTGACAGGATGACCTCAACCATTAGGATCACCAGTCCTGCGGCAATCAGGAGAGGATAGAGGTCTCGGTGCCTGGCGAACGCGTCAAACTCCATCTTCGTCTTCTCCATCTGGTCAATCTGACTGTATATCTCCTTGAGCCGCTGACCGTCGGTTGCGCGGAAGTATTCGCCCCCAGTCTCGTCTGCAATTCTCTGAAGCAGCTCCTCGTCTATGTCCACAGGTACCTGCTGATAGATGGTTCTGCCGAAGACATCCGTGACTGGATATGGTGCAGTCCCGGTAGTGCCTGCTCCTACGGTGTAGATCTTGATGCCAAGAGCCGCTGCAGCAGCCGCTGCGGTGTCTGGAGTGACCTCGCCTGCGTTGTTTCTACCATCGGTCAGAAGGACTATTACCTTGCTCTTCGCCTCAGAATCCTTCAGTCTGTTTGCGGCCGTTACGATGGCAGATCCGATTGCCGTTCCGTCCTCCACCATCCCTACTTCAGCATCCTCTAGCCGCGTCTTGACCCACTCGTGATCCCATGTGATAGGGGCGAGAGTGTAGGGGCGGCCTGCGAAAGTGACTACGCCGATGCGGTCTGACGGGCGAGCGTCGATGAACTTCTTGACAACCTCTCTTGCTGCCGCGAACCTGCTGACGGGCTCATCGCCGAGCGAAAGGTCGGCCGCCAGCATGCTCGTAGAAACGTCCATAGCCAGCACTATGTCAACGCCTTCGCCCCGGATTCTCGAATCGAACACCGGAATCACCGGCCGGGCAAGGGCAATCACAAGGATGGCCAGTGCGGCAAGCCTCAAGATAGGCAGCATACGCAGAACCCTAGTGCGCCAGCTCTCCGGGAATCCGCTGAAGTGATGTAGAGACGAAAACGCGAGTGACGCCTCGCGCCTCCTCTTGGCTCGGAGCAGAACGACCAGAACCGGCACGATCACAATCCCTGCAAGGGCAAACAGGCGGCCGAACGTCATGTGGCAATCACCTTGCCTTCTCGGCTTCCACAGACCTCCGCCTCGTCGCCAGCGTCCGAGGTATTGCCGGCGTCGCGGGTGCCGTCATCGCCTGACGTGTCGCCGGCCTCCGAGACATGGCCATCGCTCGGCCTGTCGCCGGCTCGCGGGGCATCGCCATCGCGCGGGATACCGCCAGTGTCCGGCTGCTCGTCAGCTTGCGATGTGTTGTCAACGCTCGGCGTACCGTCGGCGTTCGGCGTATCGTCAGCTTCCCGGGTTTGGTCAACCAGGCGGCGGACGCTCTCGAGCACCTGTCTCATCTCGCCTGACATAGACTCACGCTTCGCAAACTTCACCAGGTCGCTCAGGTTCAGCAAATCGACGACACCCGAACGACAGACATCGGGCAGGCCCGACCGCGTCCTGCTATACTCGAAGAACTCCTCGGTGGTCATCTCGAGTGCTGGCACGCCATACCTGTTCTCGAGGTACTCCCGAAGGCACTCGGAAATTGCGAAGTGGAACTGGCGGTGAAGACCGCGCTCTATGAGTTCATCCTCCTCAATCTTCCTGAGGCGCTCATACGCGATCTCGTGTGCGGGCCGGCGTGGGACGATGATCTCCTGACCGTCCTTTCGGCGCAGCCAACGCCTGATAACCATGGCGAGCGCTGCCACGCATGCTATACCCGCGAAGACGGCGATCATGATCGCGACGGCACGCCTGTAGTCTGGACGTGCAGGCATCGGGTCTTTCATGGGGCGCAACTCTGCATCATCGAGTCCGTCGAGAGGGTTGACGACCTTCAGGACGCGACTCGGCAGTTGCAGGATGACGGTCTGACTCGGGGCACTCGAGCCTTCGTCGAGTGTGTCCGCACCCGCCGGGCCGTCGGTGGTTGCGCCTCTGTCGGCAGAGCTGCCCGGAATCGAGCTCTTGTATACGATCACCGGGCCGAGCAGGCTCAGTTCTCCGGTTTCCATAGCCATCAACTGCAGATTCCATCTGTCCGCCGCGAGCGCTCCGTCCCCGCGCTTGACGCGAGCCGGCCCATCTCCGACGATCTCGATTCCGCTGCTCAACCACTCGGATCGTGGCACCTCTATCCGGTACTCAGCGTCCGGGGGTGCGAGCACAAGAATCTCACAGTCTAGGATCTCCGCAAGCTGCACTTCTCCCGCAGGCAGCTTGAGGACAGCCTTTGTCTTGCCGTCATCTACGTCCCATCCTGGATCCGATTCTGCCGCACTTGCCCTTGAGGTCAACAGGCAAACCGCCCCAGGGTGCAAACAGACCGCCGTCGTGTATAGGCAGACTGCTCCAACGCTCAGACTGACCACCAGCAAAGCGGCAAGCGCCACTGCAGCAGCGCGCCCATGGCGTTTCGGGCGCTCCGGGCCCTCTGGGAGCGCTGGGCATTCTCGGCGTTCTAGGCGTCCTGGTCGAGGATGCTTGAGTTGGCAGCTCAACGTCACCGTTGCCGAACCCTCCTCTGTTCGCGCTGCTTGAGGAGGGAGCGCAAAGGCGATATGTATGGCTGATCAGTCCGGATATCTGCGTAGTCCATCGCGCAGGAACGGAACAGAAAATGAAGGCTCCTCTGGTGTTCGGCTGCGGATTCCTCGTGCTGCCGGCGAACCCGTTCGGAGTCTGTGTCGACCAGAATCCACCGGCCGGTTTCCGGGTCTTCAAGCTGCAGCAGCCCGACGGGAGGGAGCGAGATCTCGAACGGATCCACTATCCTGAGGGCAATGACATCGTGTTTTCGCGATGCCAGCCGAAGCGCTCCTGCGAAGTCCGATGCATAGAAGTCCGATATGAGAAACGCCACGGTCGGCCTGCGCATGACCCGGTTCAGGTAGTCCAGCGCACCGCCCAGATCAGTGCCGCGGCCGGTCGGTTCAGAGCAGAGGATCTCCCTGATGATTCTGAGGGCGTGCTTGCGTCCTTTGCCTGGGGGCACGAAGAGGTTGACTCGGTCCGAGAACGTTATGAGGCCCACTTTGTCGTTGTTTTCAATGGCTAGCATGGCGAGGACTGCGGACAACTCAGTGGAAACATCTGCTTTGCTCATCGCACTCGTGCCGAACGACTGGCTCAGGCTGAGATCGACGACGAGCATGACCGTCAGTTCTCGCTCTTCGACGTATCGCTTGACGTACGGAGACGCCATTCGTGCACTGACGTTCCAGTCTATTGTCCGGATGTCGTCGCCCGGCTGGTACTCCCTGACTTCCTCGAACTCGATGCCCGATCCCCTGAACGCGCTCGAGTAGTGGCCGCTGGGTATATCTGCTACGAGACGCCTTGCATAGATCTGTATGCCCCTGACCTTCTCGAGTATCTCTTTTCTCAACATCCTGAATCACCATTCCGAGAGCATCACGGAACCTGGACGGCATCAAAAACCGCATTTATCAGGTCTTCAGAGGACATGCCCTCGGCTTCGGCTTCGTAATTGACTGCTACTCTGTGCCTGAGGATGTCCATACCAATGGACTTGATGTCGTGAGGAACTACGTATCCTCGCCCCTTGATGAAAGCATGGGCCTTGGCCGCAATCGACAGCGCTATGGAGGCACGGGGCGATGCGCCGAACTCTACGAAGTTGTCCATGTCAATTCCGTAGCTCGACGGCTTTCTGGTGGCGAACACTATGTCGAGGATGTAGTCCTGAATTCTGTCGTCTATGTAGATGCTGTCGACGACTCTTCGCACCCGCAGGATGTCCTCGAGAGAGACGACTGGTCTGACAGATATCGACTTCTCGATCCGCCCCATGCGGGATACGATTTCCTTCTCCTCCTCCTTAGTCGGATATGTGATCTTGAGCTTCATCAAGAACCTGTCCAACTGAGCTTCAGGCAGAGGATAGGTTCCCTGCTGCTCGAGAGGATTCTGCGTCGCGAGCACAAGGAAGGGGCGATCCAGCGGATACGTCTCATCCCCAATGGTCACTTGGCGCTCTTCCATAGCCTCCAGCAGAGCGCTCTGGACCTTTGCAGGCGCCCGGTTAACCTCGTCGGCCAGGACGATGTTTGCGAAGATGGGGCCTTTTCGTGTATTGAAGGAACCAGAGGACGGATTGTATATGAGAGTGCCGATGAGATCAGCCGGAAGGAGATCGGGCGTGAACTGGATTCTCTGGAACTTGGCCTCTGTTGCCGCTGCCAGAGTCCTGACTGCGAGGGTCTTCGCGAGACCCGGCACCCCCTCGAGAAGAAGATGCCCGTCCGCAAGCAGGCCGATCAACAGGCGCTCAATCAGGTATTGCTGTCCGACTATTACCTTCCCGATTTCCGCAGTGAGGTCCTGAACGAAACGGCTCTCTTCCTGGACGGCGCGGTTGATGTCGCTTCCAACGTCGACTGCCATCATACATCCTCCCACAGAGCATGGTTCGCCTTTATACAGACGAGCAGATCGGAACTCTAGTTCCGGTTTCCCACTACGTTGCCCGTTGACGCGCTCTCTTGCCAGGTTCTGTGCTCGTGCCGGAAGTGAAGGAAATGGAGGAAAGGTAGAGAATAATGAGCTATGGTGCTCGGAACCGGCAGATAGTAGGGAATCTTGGACACGTATGTGTCCGACTAATAGCACCGAAAGGTTGGAGTGAGTTATGCGCAGTGAGTGGCTAAGATCGCGCATCAGTCGTACTGGCATTTGCACCATCGCAGCGATAGTCATCATGCTGCTGATGTCCTGTCCCGTGTTCGCCGATGAAACCGCTTCGGACGAACCCGCGGCGCCCGAGGAATCACTACTGCCCGCCGCAGTGGCAGAGTCCTACGGCAACCTATCGACTGTGTCCATCATAGGAAACATAACGATTCCCACAGATCAGATCAGGGACGCTATCACTCTCAGGCCGGGGATCGAGCTCACTGATGAAGTAATACAGCAGGGAGCTAATGAGATCTTCGCCATGGGCTACTTCCAGAGCGTAGTCCCATCGCTGTCCGAGTTCTTGGGAGGCGTCCGACTGACTTACCGAGTGGAAGAGCTGCCTCCTTACAGGGGCATGATCTTCGAAGGGAACACCATCTACAGCTCCTCTGAACTAGAGGCTCTGGTGTCCCTCCAAAAAGGCGTGGCGATCAACAGGAATGAACTCGATACAGCATTTCAGTCGATAGTTGACAAGTATGGCGACGACGGGTATATCGTCGGCCTAGGCCTGGGCGACCCAGCGATTACCGACGACGGCTTCCTCAGCGTGGTCCTAGAAGAGGGCCGGGTGGGCAGCATATATGTGACCGGGTTCCAGAAGACCAAGGAAGAAGTCATCTGGAGAGAGATCAAGACCAAGCCCGGCGATCTCTTCAACGCACGGAAGCTCCAGGAGGATGCTCGACGAATCTACAACCTGCGCATTTTCGAAGACGTGACCATCATACCCAAGATTCGAGAGGACTCGACCGATGTCGACGTGACCTTTGAGGTCATGGAGCAAAAGACGGCGTACTTCAACGGAGCGCTGTCGTGGAGCTCGGCAGAAGGAGTCGGACTTGAGCTCAAACTGGCTGATGACAACTTCCTCGGCAGAGCTTACAGGGCGCACGTTTCGGTGGAGCTCAGCCGCAAGGGGCGCTATTACGAACTCGCCTACGGAGCGCCGAGGCTCGGAAATACGGACTTCTCGCTGGAGACGAGCCTGTACGACACCTACCGTGAAAGGGAGAGCCAGAGCGTTCCCTATGTTGAGAAGCGCAAAGGCGGCACGTTCGGACTCGGGAAGTGGCTCGACTTATACACGTCGATGTTCGGAAAGCTGACGATTGAGGACACTCGCAACGAGTGGACCGGAGCTGTGCCTCCTGGGGTCACTGCTGGAGGGCGGAAACATAGCATATCAGTGGATGTCGTCCGAGACACCCGCGACGACTTCTTCAATCCGACCAGCGGAGGAGAGATCTCCGGTGGCGTGGAGTATGCCGGAGGCCTGCTCGGCGGCGACTTCAACTTCTCCAAGTATCACTTCGCTGTCAGCCGGCTCGTGAGCGTCGGACCTACGCAGGTTGCGGGCGCCAGGGTGTTGGTCGGAATGTCTTCAGGAGATCTGCCTTCGCAAGAGCTGTTCAGGGTCGGCGGCACAAATACCATGAGAGGATACAGCGAAAACGAGTTCAGCGGCGACAAGATGGTAGTGCTCAATGTCGAGTACAGGTTTGATCTAGCCGACAAGCTGCAGGGAGTCGTGTTCGTCGATGCCGGCAACGCCTTCGCCAAGGGCGTTCCTATGAGCCTTGATGGGCTCAAGCTGAGCTACGGCGTGGGTGTTAGATTCACTCTAGTGCCCGGATTCGTGTTGAGGCTTGACTATGGATTCACCCAGGGCGGAGGCAGACTGCACTTCAGCATGGGGAATCTGTTCTAGTCTTGACCTCAATCGGATAGAGGGCACCCGAAATCGACCTGTGGCCGACCGGTATCGCGGTCGGCCTCTGTACATATAGCAGCGCACTTCGGACAGGAGGACCTGAGGATGGACCATCCGCAACTGGCTTGGCATCGCCAAGCGATCAGACGGAAGATGTTCCGGCTCAAGTTCAGGTTCCGCCTGCTTCTCTTCATGGAGTCCGTTCTGCTGGGACTGACTGCTGTGTTGTCTGTGTCAGCTGCGGTGGTCCTCGTGGGGAAGCTGGTGTACCTCCCGGCGGAGCTGCGCTCATCGGACACCCTGATGACCGCTGTCGAGTTTGTGGTGTTCGCAAGCCTGGTCTGGACACTGGTGCGCCCCGTGTCTGACTTGGAGCTGGCATCCTTTATCGATCGTGAGATCGGTCAGCCCGGCCGGGTTGAGAGTGCTGTCGACTTCCTGCGAAGGCCTGACGAGATAGATCCGCTCTATCTGGGCCCCTTTCTGAAGAGCACGGTGGGCATACTCAACTCCACTCCCGACGGCCAGATTATCGGCATACAGCTGCCCAGGCTATGGCGCTACACAGTCCTCGCGCTCGCGATTCTCATCGCCATCGAGCTGTTCGTGCCGGTTGCGAGACTGGTCAGCGAGGATCAAGACCCGTTCCTCCTCAGGGACATGCAGCGGCTTTCCAGAGAACTCGAAGGCACTCTTCTCAGGGCGACCAGGGACCAGAGCGTGAGTGAGGAGGACAAAGAGCTGTTTGAGAAGGCCAGGGAGCTGTCGAGAAGGATGGATGCAAAGACGATCGACCCGAGCTACCTTCAGGACGAGCTCCTCAGGCTGACGAGAGGGATAGGAGAAAGGTCTGACCGTCTGAGGTCTTCGAACGATCAGCTGCTCGCGGAATTGCTCGAGGAGATTGAGCGGCTCCGGCAAGAACAGGAGAGCAAGGGTGTCCAGAACGCTGCATTGAAGCGTGCCCTTGATGAGATGGCGCAGAAGACGAGAGACCTGCAGGAATTGGCTGCGCAGCAGCGGCTTCGCACAGCTCAGGAACTCACTGAAGCAGTTCAGCAGCTCCTGAGCGTGTCCGAGGACCAGCTGAGCCAGGAAGACAAAGAGCTGATTGAGCGCCTCGTCTCTGAAATGCAGTCCCAGCTGCAGCAAGACCAAGACCTGAACCGGGTTTCTGAAGTGGCGGAGCGATCGCTCAATGCATTGAGGAAGGACAGCATTCAGGACCTCATGTACAGAGGCAGAGACCAGCTGAGCGAGCAGGCAATGGAGTTCCTCCGCTCTCAGAGGGCACTGCAGCAGGGCGGAAACTACTACGAACCCGACGGACAGAGTGAGGGAAGCTTCCAGATCGGAATGATGGAAGGCATCGGCGTTGGCAGCGGATCGCAAGGCGAGGGAGATCCGACTGAAGGAGGAGGCTATTACGGGTCCATTACAGACGATGAAAATGGCCAGATGAGCATACCTTCAGAGGGGATCGGGTCAGGCGTGGGAGGAGACCTCTTCGGCAGCCCCTCGAGTCCGGTAGAGGGCTACCGAACCTACGTGGATCACCGGCTGCCCGGCGAAGGCAGCGAGCTGGACTTGACCTTCTCCACGGTTCTTGGATCTCCGGCCGGCGGGGAAGTGCGGGCAGTGGCGCCAGGTGAGATCGAGGGCTCGTTCGGCGAAGCGTATGAGGGCCAGATACCCGAAGGTGAATACCCGGAGAGATACAAGCAGATAATCTCGGATTACTTCGATGGCCTGAGGTAGCAGCAGGGGACGGTCTGTGGCCTGAAGTAGTAGCAGGAGGATGGTCTATATGGACGACGAACTGCGAGCAGACGTGAAACAGCCGGAGAGCGCGTTGGATGAGGTCGAACCTGGACCAGTAGAGGCCGGCGATGAGGAGCTCCTCTCAGAACTGCGCGAGATGTTTGACAGAGTCAAGCAAGAGATCGGCCGCGTCATCGTGGGGCAGGAGACGGTAGTGGACACTGTGCTCATCGCGATGATGATCGGAGGGCATGTCCTGCTCGAAGGCGTCCCGGGACTCGGCAAGACGCTGCTCGTTCGCACGTTGAGCCAGGTCATGAACATGTCGTTCTCTCGCATACAGTTCACTCCGGACCTGATGCCCTCGGACATCACAGGCACCAACATGCTGGTGGAAACGGCGGGAGGCGGCCGCGCGTTTCAGTTCAGGCCTGGACCGGTGTTCGCCAACATCGTCCTCGCTGACGAGATCAACCGCGCGACGCCGAAAACCCAGTCAGCACTCCTTGAGGCGATGCAGGAGGGAAGCGTCACTGTGTTCGGCGAGCGCCACGTCCTCAGCCAGCCGTTCCTGGTGATGGCTACGGAAAACCCGCTCGAACTCGAGGGCACCTATCCTTTGCCTGAGGCCCAGCTCGACAGGTTTATGTTCAAGGTCAATGTAGGATACCCGTCCCTGGGAGAGATGACGACCATATTGAGGCGGACTACCGAGGGAGCGGACATAAGCGTGAGGCAGGTCATGGACGGGCCGACCCTGCTGAGGCTTAGGCAGATCCTCTTGCGCACGCCCGTGTCCATTCCCGTGTACAACTACGCCAGCCGCGTGATACTCGCGACCCACCCGGAGAGCGACGAAGCCACTGATCTGGTCAAGAAGTACGTAAGGTTCGGCGTCAGCCCGAGGGGTGCTCAGGCGATGGTTCTCGGCGGAAAGGTCAGAGCAGTGCTGAGCGGCAGGCATTATGTCAGCTATCTGGATTTGAACGATGTCGCGCTGACCGCTCTGAGGCACAGGGTGATACTCAACTACGAGGCTGAGGCGGATGGCGTCACTCCGGACGCCGTGATCCAGAACGTGCTCGAAGAGGTGAGGAAGCGAGGCGAGAAGAGGTTTGGAAGAGTTATTTAGCGACGACTTCTTCAAGGGCCTTGACCGTTTGTCTCTGGTCGTAAACAGGGACGTTCGCGGACAGCTTCACGGCGAACGGCGAAGTGTCAAGCATGGGAGCAGCGTTGAGTTCGCCGACTACAGGGATTACTCGCCCGGAGACGACGTGAGGTATGTCGACTGGAACGTCTACGCCCGCGTCGAGAAGCTCCTGATCAAGCTGTTCAAAGAGGAAGAGGATCTCGAGGTTCACTTCATCATCGACAACAGCCGCTCTATGAGGTTTGGCAATCCCAGTAAGCTCGTTTTCGCCAGGCGTCTTGCAGCGGCGCTGGCGTACATCGTCCTCTCCGGCGGAGATCGCTGCGCAGTATCGCTCTTCGACTCAGGCGGAGTCAAGAGTCTGTCGTCGCTCAGAGGAAAGCGCTTCATACCGGAGGTCGTGCGCTTTCTGAAGGCCGATCACCCTGCCGGGTCGGAGACTGACTTCAATGCCGCGTGCGCATCTGTAGCAGCCAGGTCCAAGGTGCCAGGTGTTGCCGTGGCGATATCGGACTTGCTCTTCCCTGAAGACTACCAGGTGGGTCTGAGACACCTGATCGCTAAGAGGCACGACGTGTACTTGTTCCACACTCTTGAGACCACAGAGATCAGCCCAAGCCTCAAGGGAGATGTGCGCGTAGTCGATTCGGAGACAGAAGAGGCGAAGGATGTGCCTGTCGGACCCAGGCTGCTCAAGCACTATCAGTCCACCCTCGAGGCGTTCTTTGGGGAGATCGAGGGTTTTTGCAAGTCTTACGGCGTGAAGTACATAAGGCTGGTCAACACGACGCCCTTCCGGGAGGTTGTGTTTCAGACATTGATAGCTCGGGGATACCTACGTTGAGCTGAAGGGGATATCTGTGGCGATCTGCAGGAGACGCCTGCGTCGATCTGCAGGAGACACCTGCGATGATCTGCAGGAGACACCTGCATCGATCTGCAGGAGGCGCCTGCAATGATCTGCAGGGGACACCTGCATTGATCTGCAGGCGAGGCCTGAGTTGATAGGAACTGGTCGATTGGGAGGATCCGACTCGGTATGGGGTTCGCTACACCCATCTATCTGCTGGCGCTGGCAGCTATACCTGTGATCGTGCTGTATCACGTTTTCCGTCCGAAGAGCACGAAAATCGCAGTCTCCTCCGTCGTCCTTTGGCAGAAGGCGCTGACGGTGGCAGGCCGTCACTCTGCCTGGGACCGTTTGATCCGCAACCTGCTCCTGATCGTTCAGGTGCTCGTCGTGATCGTCTGCACTCTCGTCCTTTCAGGTTTCTTTGTCGACAAGATGATACTGCGGCCGCAGAGATACCTGATGATCATCGACACGTCCGCGAGCATGGCTGCAACGGACGTCAAGCCGGACAGGCTGGCCGCAGCAAAGGCAGCTGCCGTCTCCTACCTGCGCGCGCTTCGAGACAACTCAGAAGTGGCTCTCTTTGAGATGAGCTCTACTACGACCAGGCTTCTCGACTATACCGGCGATCTGGCCTCAGTCGAGCGAACCATATCCGAGCTCAAGGTCAGAAACACTTCCACTGATCCCGAAAGCCTCGTTTCACTCCTGACAGCGGTTGCACAGGATCGCTCGCAGGCCGTGACTGTGGCGCTGTTCACAGACGGCAACTTCCGGCTGGACCAAAGGCGCGTAGACTTCGATGCTCTGAAGAGCATACCGATCGATGTCTTCTCTGTGGGCGGAGGCGGAGACAATGTCGCGATAACATCGCTGGAGATCCGCAGACCTGCATACGGAGAGGGTCCCGGCGAAGTGTTCGCTGTCGTGGAGAACTTCGGCCGGGAGCGAAGAGTGTTTGAGACGGTCATGTACCACGGTGCCAGAGTCATCAAGTCAGAATACATCGACCTCGCGCCTCAGGAGAGAAGGGTGATCACACAAGCGCTCCAGTCCATTTCGACCGCGCCCGTGCGCCTCGATATTCTCCTTGACGACGGCCTGCACTTGGACAACAGCGCGCAGACTGTCGCCCGCAGCTCCAGAAACCGCAGCGTCCTGCTGGTGACTAAAGACAACAAGAACCTCTACCTTGCTCTGTCAGCAATACCCGGGTTGCGTGTCAACGCCAGGCTTCCGGGTGACGTTCAGGCTACGGCACCTTTCGGATACGACCTTGTCGTGTACGATGGCGTGTCCCCGGGATCCACTCTGACCGCAGATACAGTGGTCATCAACGCGCCACTCGGAATGAGACAGGTGCGGGTGCTCGACGAGTATGAGTACGCAAAGATGGTGTACATCGACGAGTCCCACCCGATAATGCGATTCGTGGATGAGAGAGCTTTGGTAGCGGAAACAGGGCAGATTCTTGACCCTGCTTCTGATGCGGCAGTGATCGCCTACGGCACATCCGGGCCGCTGGCAGTGGTTGGCAGAGAGGGCCGGTATCAATATGCTTACTTCGGCTTCCCGTTTACCGCGAGAGTGTTCGTCGGGTCAGCGAGCTTCCCGATATTGATCTCAAACCTCGTATTCCACATGATCGAGGGCAGGGATGACGTGCGGCAGCTGAGCCCCGGCGAGCCGATCGTCGTTCCGATCGAGTCGAGCTCGGCCAACCCAGACGCAGCAGTCACTGTCACTGTGACGCTCCCGTCAGGAGACGTTCGCACGTTTGACGTGACCGGCGACCATTTCCTGTACCCAGATACCTTTGACACAGGCATCTACCAGGTTAACGTTCAGAGCCAGCAGTACGGATTTGCGGTAAACCTGTTTGACCGCGATGAACTCGACATCCGAATGAGCGAGGGGGCCGACGTCCTCAACGCCAGGCAGGTCGGGCAGGGGCTTGGGCAGGCGTCTGGGCAGGGGCTTGGGCAGGCGTCTGGGCAGGGGCTTGGGCAGGCGTCTGGGCAGGGGCTTGGGCAGGCGTCTGGGCAGGGGCTTGGGCAGGAGCCTGGGCAGGAGCAGGCGACCCGGGCGACTTCGGCGTCGCCTTCGTCTTCGTCTTCGACATCGACTCCGGCAGCGACTTCAGCATCCTATTTAGCATCGTCTTTTGCTGATGAACTCGAAGTGCTTCAGCGAGTCGACTACAGACCTCTGCTCATAGCCCTGATCGTGCTGCTCTCGGTTCTCGAGTGGGCCCTCTATCACAGGAGATGGCACTTGTAGGCATGAGCTTCGCGGAGGTGAGTGCCGGGCAACCGGCAGGCAAGTGATACTCCAGAGACCGATGATGCTTCTCTTCATACCTGCTGCCTTGCTCCTGCTCGCTTTTCTGAGCAGGAGATCGCTCGCGAACATCAGCAAGAAGAGGCTGATCGCGACTGGAGTATTGCGCGGCATAGCCGTATCGCTGCTCATGCTCGCGCTCGCGGGACCTGCTGTGCCGATGACGTCTGACCGGCTCAATCTGATGTTCGTGATAGACCGGTCGCTCAGCGTGGACACTGAGAGCGATCGGCTCATCGTCAGGTACATTTCTGAGACGCAGAAGCTGTTGCGCGGCGATGACAGGATTGGGTTGCTCACCTTTGACAGTACGGTAATGCTCAGGTATCCGTTGGGTGCGAATTCCGAGAGAGACCTGACAACCGGGTTCTCAGGTGTTACGAGACGAGAAGGAACCGCGCTCGCATCTGCAATAGACCTGGCAGCCAACATCATGCCGTCGGATGGAGCCAACCGGCTTGTGGTCTTCTCGGACTTCAACGAGACCATGGGGTCAGTGGAGGCTTCTATAGGCAGACTCAAAGAGCTCGGGATAGAGGTGTACACCATCCCGATATACTCGGATCGAAACGAAATCCTTGTCAAGCGGTTGGACGCTCCTGAATACGTCTCGAAGCTGGAGACCTATGCAGTCAGTGCGATCATCGAGTCTCAGATCGAAACCCCTGCATTGATCAGGCTGTACAGGGACGGGGCCATCATCGACGAAGAGCAGGTAGTGCTGCCGCCAGGGTTGAGCAGATACGACTACTACGACGTGGGGCTCGAAGACGGATTGGTTTCCTACAAGGTCGAGGTGATGTCAGAGGGAGACAGGCTCAGGGAAAACAACACGGGTGAATCGTTCACTCTGGTGAGGAAGGACCTCTCTGTCCTGTTCGTGCATTCCGGATCTGTCGGGCGGGACGACTACGTTGCCCGGATGCTCGCCGAGGCTGGCTTTTCGGTGGACCGGGTCTCGCACTACAACCTGCCTGATTCACCCTTTGACCTTGCAGAGTACGATGTCGTGTTCATCAACGACGTGTCAGCATATGAGCTAGGCCTCGACTTCATGAAGGCGATTCGGACATACGTGGAAGACCTCGGCGGAGGCCTGATAGTCACCGGCGGCTCGCAGAGCTTCGGCATGGGTGCGTACAAGAACACCTTCTTGGAGGAAGTGCTTCCGGTGACATCGGATGTCCGGCGGCAAGAGTTGAGCAGGAGAATAGCTTTGGCCATCGTCCTGGACCGTTCCGGCAGCATGGGGACGGGCCTGGGAAGATCGAAGCTCGACATCGCCAAGGAGGCTGCGATCGAAGCCATGGGGCTGCTGCATCCGGAAGATGAGTTCGGTCTCCTGGCATTCGACAGGAACTCCAGTTGGGCGGTGCCTCTTGACCGGCTGGGAGACCGCCAGCCCAAGGAGGAGCTGATAAGGGCGATCCAGGCCAGCGGTGGGACAGACCTGCCTTCCGCCGCGCTGCGAGCGCTCGAAGCCATAAAGTACTCTCAGCGGGACGTCAGACATGTCATCGTCCTTTCAGACGGACAGACTATGGGGACGATTGACGACATCATCGCGAAAGCCATTGAGTACGGCGTGACTGTCTCGACTGTTGCAGTAGGCCGAGATGCGAACACCGCACTCCTTTCCGAGCTAGCCTATCAGACCGGAGGGGCCTACTACTTCACGGATGACCCGTTCGACATACCGTCGATTGTGCTCAAGGACACGATGTCGGTCGCGAGGAGCTCTGTCGTTGAGGAGAGCTTCCGCCCGGTTCCCGTCGTCGCGTCCCCAATCATCGATACAATCGATTGGACGACTGCACCGGAACTCGACGGATATATCGCAACGACGGCCAAGCCTTTCGCGGACTTCCTCCTTGGCGGCAAGTACCTGGGCGATCCCCTGCTTGCTACGGCTCGATTCGGGTCGGGCAAGTCCGCAGCCTTCACTTCGGACATAGGAGGCCTGTGGAGCAAGAACTGGGCTTCGTGGGACGGCGCGGCTGTGTTCTGGAGGCAGCTGGTCAGGTGGGCCAGAACAAGCCTGACCGACTTCCCATACGAGGTAGTGACGAACACCACGGGCGACCGGTTGACCGTGGTGGTTGATGCGATCGACGAGAGAGGAGGATTCGTGAACGGACTGCAGCTCAGGTCGATTGTGCTGTCTCCCGATGGCAGCCGCCAGCAGAGCGAACTGGCCCAGACCGCTCCCGGCAGGTACGAAGCCGCGTTTACGCTGCAGCAATCCGGCGGGCACATCCTCCAGACACAGCTGATTGAGCGCGGGGTGCCGGTCAGCGGTCAGACGTCGTTCCTGTCCAGAGCCTACGATGCCGAATTCAGCGAGTCCCGAACCAACGTGAACCTCGCAGCTGTCCTCGCCGATCGCACGGGTGGGAAGATCTACGCAGATGTCAACGACGTGACCCGCCGCGGCGTGTTCAACACCTCACTGCTAAGAGAGATGTGGCGGGTGCCTGTGCTGCTCTCACTCCTCGTGTTCCTCATCGAGCTGGGGATCAGGTACGTTGTGCTCTCGGGAAGCGAGAGAACGCGCTTGACTCCAAGGCGAGGGCTCTGAGAACTGGTCGACCTGAGGGATGACGGCCGGCGGGTCGCCGCGCCTCACGCTCGAAATCAAGCTAGAAGGACTTTTCTCTGAAGCGTGTAATACCTATTAGGTTACTGCTTTGATCGGCAGAGTACGCTCTGGTCCCCAATGCAGGGTCCCGGTGAGTCCGGAGTAGGTGTCACGTGGTAAGAGCAGTGGTCTTTGATCTAGATGGGGTCATTACCGACTCGACCGGCTATCACCTGCTCTCCTGGCAACAGGCTGCAGCAGAGAAAGGGCTCGAGTTCGGCCCTGAAATCCATGAACAGCTGAAGGGGTTGACCAGGCAAGCTTCACTCGATGTGATCCTCGGATCACAGAAGCGGCAGTTCTCCGACGAAGAGAAGGCCTCGATCCTGCAACGAAAGCAGCAGTACTACCAGGAGTTCGTCGAGCGCATGACTGTCCGAGACATGCTGCCCGGAGCAGAGCAGCTGCTCAGACAGATCAAGGCCCGAGGACGAAAACTGGGAGTCGCCTCAGCCAGCAAGAACGCTTCGCTCATACTGGAAAGACTCTCTCTCAGGCCCCTCTTTGATGTCGTCGTCGATGGGAACCAGATAGCAAAGAGCAAGCCCGATCCGGAAGTCTACTCGAAGGCTCTTGACCTCCTAGGCGTCAGGCCGTTCGAAGCCGTTGCTGTGGAGGATGCTGCCGCGGGCGTTGCGGCCGCCAAGGCAGCGGGGATGTGGTGCGTTGCGGTGGGCTCTGGTGAACGCCTTGCAGGGGCGGACCTGATCGTGGAGAGCATTGCGCACTTGTCAGTCGACGACTTGCTTGCGCTGGGCGATTGAGCTCGCGCTGGGCGGTTGAGCTTGCGCTGGGCAATTCAGCTCGCGCCGGGCGATTGAGGGCTGTAGCCTGGCCATCGGGCCGCCGTGGTGCGGCAGTCGCCAGGCCATTGGGTGTCCCTAGGCCTTAGGGCGGTCATAGCAAAGCCGTCGCGTGGCCATCTCGCGGCCGGACCAGCTGCCTGCGTGCGGAAACAAGAAATCAAGTCGATAGAAGGCACTCAGCCATGGCTAACGATGTCTTGGTACAGCAACTAATGAAAGACGAGGACTCGATTTCCAGTCTTGACATCACACGGACCGTCCTGGTCCTTTCAGCTCCCGTAGTGCTAGAGATGTTCCTCCAGACTATGGTTGGGTTTGCCGACACAGCAATGGTTGGCAGGCTGCCCTATGGCAGAGCGGCTCTAGCGGGCGTGAGTCTCGCGAACAACGTCTACATGTTTGTACTGACGCTCTTTACTGCGATCGGAACCGGGTCCACCGCTCTCGTGGCCCGGAGCATAGGCGCAGGCGACCATCAGGCAGCGGATAGAGTCGTCGTGCAGTCGCTGATCTGTGGAGGCTTGCTGGCGATAACTGTGATGCTTGTCGGCGTGCTGTTCCCTGACTACGCTCTGCGCCTCATGGGTGCCGAGGACGAGGCGCGAGAGTATGGTGCCACTTACCTGCGCATAATCTCTTGGGCATCTGTGCCGCTGTTCTGCATGGAACTGCTCAGCGGATGTTTGAGGGGTGCAGGCGATACCCGGACTCCGATGTGTATCAATAGCGGCGTGAATATGGTGAACGTAATCCTCAACTACCTCCTGATCTACGGGAAGTTCGGCTTCCCCGAGATGGGGGTGGCAGGTGCAGCCCTCGCTACGTCGATCTCCCGAGTTGCCGGGGCCGCGGCCATGTTCTCGCTGTTGATATCTAGACGTCTGAAGCTTACTCTGGGAAGGGTGCGGGACGTTGCGGTCGATGTTCCCCTGATCCGCCGCATTCTTAACATCGGAGTCCCTGCGGCGGTTGAGATAGGGTTGATGAGAGGAGCACAGCTGGCGTTCGCGCGCCTGGTGGCAACTCTCGGAACCACCGCTGTGGCCGCACACACGATCGCTCTCAATTGCGAATCGATCTCGTTCATGCCCGGGTTCGGGATAGGCGTGGCGGGAGCGGCGATGGTGGCACAGAGTGTCGGAGCAGGCCGCTTTAAGCTGGCTGAACGGTTCGGCCGTGAGTCTCTGAAGATCGCACTCCTCTGTATGTCGGCACTTGGGGTCGTGCTCTTTACGGTCCCGAAAGTCCTTGCAGGCGTGTTCATACAGGACCCTGAGGTGATAGCACTGAGTGCAGTGTGCCTTCGGATAGTCGCGGTGTCCCAGCCTGCCCTTGCCACGACGATGACCATGTCCAACATACTTCGCACAGTGGGCGATACTCGACGCATGCTGTTCATCACGATGGCAGGGTTCTGGTTGATCCGCCTGCCCATCAGCTATGTTCTGGTCATGCTTGCAGGCGTCGGTCTCGCCGGCGCTTGGATAGGCATGATCGCCGACCTCTTCTTCAGGGGAGTGACCACCTTCTTGCGATTCCGCAGCGGCTCGTGGAAGTCCATCAGGGTCTGATGACTGTTGGCGGCGGGCGGCAAGCGGAAGCTCATCGAGGTCCGACAACTCTTAGCACTGCGGGCGTCAGGACCGCCGCTATCGCCACGCTTCCTGCGGCCTGCACCAGGTTGAAGGGCAGCTCAGCGAGAGCTCCGGCGGGGCTGTATAGCACGCTGCTGGCGATGAAGTACCCGGCTATCATCCAGATGCCCGCGACAGTAGAGGCAGCGATCGTCCTGATCGTCGGGGATCCTATGGCCAGCGCGGCGTTCGCATCGCCAAGTGTTCCGGCGACGTATCCTTCGACGCCTTTTATGACTAGAGTCCAAGGGGCCCATGCTGGGAAGCCGCCAAGGATATCAGCCAGGGCGGACCCCAATCCTCCCGCGATCAGACCGTACCTCCTGCCAAGAATGATTGCGGAGACGAATATCATGGAGTCTCCAAGGTTCATGTAGCCGCTCGTTGCAGGTATGCTTATGCGAATTGCCATCGTGCCGAGAGTCACTAGGGCGATCGAGATTGCCAATGACGCAGTAGTTCTGGCCTTGCTTGTCATCTTGAGTTCCTCCAATGAAGAAAACCCCGGAGCTTGTGTCTCCGGGGTTTGATGTAGCTGCCTTTGCGATCGAGGTTTCCCTCGCCGACCAGACTGCTCAACCTTCTCCCATCCAGACTGTACTGACGGCTCCGGATTCTCACCGGATCAACTGCTGGGGCTGATGGGCTCGTTCTCTCTGAGGAGACATCACCACCGGTTGGGAATCGGGCATGTGGCCCTCACCCAACCCCGAAGGCTCGACCTTGTATTGCTTTTTCTGCTGCAATGATACCACTCATCGCTGACACTCACAAGAGGTATATACCTGGGTCAGTCTATCGCAGGCGACTGCCCGCGTGCACATATCCCTCCCGAAGTACATATGTGTTCTCGACGTACAGACTGCCCCTGGATGGTCTCACCAGCCTAGTTTAGCTGGTGCAATCTCAATCCAAGAACCACCAGGGGTGATTCTCTCGGTCACCGCTAACGCCCTTGTACGTACATTGCTGATGCGATTGTACATCCATTGTACATCCATTGTACGTACTGTGGCGTTAGGCCCGTACGTACAAAAGCGTTCTAGGGGTCCGAGACTTTCACCCCTGGTGCCGATCTCCATAGCATTTTTCCTGCTACACAAGGCGTGACAGCGGTCACTCCCAGAACTCGCGTCAAGCCTACATATATGATTCCGAGGGGGATATGTGGACGGGCCCCTATAATCTCCCAGCCATTCTATGCTTCGGGGCCGCGCAAACGGTCAGCATGCTGTTGGATAGACTGGCGGGTCTTGTCCACCAATCGAGCAATGCTGGGATATGCGATCTGGGTCCCCTTGACCACGATTGGCCTGCCCAGCTGAACCATTCGGAGACCTCTGGACAGGAATCCACCAATCCGCATCAGCCAGTTGACCCTCTTGCTCACGTCTACGAACATGAACTCGGCTTGGCACTTCCCTATGAACCGGCAAGCACTGAGCACCGCATTGATGGCCAGATCTGCGTCTCTACGCCTGCCGAGAATATACACTTCGTGGCCGGCTGAGTCTCTCCCGACATGCATGACAGTTCCTTTGCAGTGCCCGGGGACCTGGTCAAAGTACGGAACCCGGTTCAGCAACTCGTCGGCGCTGACAGATGTGGCTCCGTTCTTGCCGACTATACCTAGGTGAATCGCTGCAGCCAGCGCAGTCGAATGAGTGCCGCCGAAGTCGTGGTACACTATGATCATCTAAGCCTGATTCTCCTCAGTTTACGGGTTGTGCCAGGCCGTCATCGCTTGTGACTCTGCGACGGATACGCAGCCAGCGATACGTACGCGTCCTGCGGTAGACTAGCGCCCGGCAACGGACACTCGTCGAGTGTAGTAATAGTGTTGGGCTCGCGTTGAAGGATCATGCGGTGGGAATGAGATTGGCGCTGCGGACGTGGGGCCGACGCGGCAGGCGCCGAGCCGACTAGGCTAGTTGCTCTTCTCGGCTACCACGACTGTGAACATACGGGTCGCGCAGTCGGCGGAATCGGCAGGGCATGGAGCCAGATCCGGGTGGATCGCTACCCTGCGTAAGCCGGCTCTGCGGAGCATCTTCGTGATGTCACTCACGTCATAGCTGACACACGTCTCGGTGTATTCGACAATCTCAGAGGAACCCTGCGGTATGATGAAGTAACGCGTTACCTCAACCCGTTCGCCGGGGTAGTAAAGGCGCTCCTTGAGTGCAATATACGGTCCATCGCTCCACAGATCTCCCCGATCCGAGCACCACCATCCCTGAATGCCGGAAACGGTTGATTCGCCACAATAAAAGAGTGACCGGTCGCACAGCTCGAGGATAAGGCGTCCTCCCGGTCGCAGAGATTTGGAGATCTTCCTGAGGACGAGCTGTGCGTCGACAGGAGAGAATGTGTTGAACACTCCGTAGATCAGCATTGCGCCAGCGATGTTTCCAGGGTAGTCTGCCGAACGCACGTCGCCCAGGACAAACTCGCAGTTGGGTATGCACATCGCCCTGGCGTATTCGATAGCTGCAGGCGATATGTCGATCCCTATGACCGAGTAGCCGGACGCGCTGAGATGCTTGGCGTAAAGGCCGGGCCCGCACGCCAGATCGAGCACCGTGTCCCCAGGAGACAACCTCAGCTGCTGAACAATGAACGGGATCTGTCTGGCGATTGTCGATTCTGATCTCGTGCCGCTGTCGTGATCCTGGTCGAGTTGTTCTCTGAGCGCTCTCCTTGAGAAGTCCGGCTGATGCCAGGGCAGGTTGTCCGTCTCGATGAACGGTCTAGGCATCCTGTTTCTCAGTGTAACCGGCGCAATATCCATGGGCGCGTTCTCCCGAATCGTCTGGCCCGCATCGCAGAGATTGACCCGGACCGCAGAGAGTGAGCACTGGAGAGACGTCCACCGGGCTGGGTCTCTGCAATGCCTGCGATGTTGCCTGCAATAAACGTTGATAGCAAAAGTTGGGCCAAGAGAGGTCCTGCAGCACAACCGCGGACGCCGCTCAAGCGATGTGTTTCCTGTGTTTTGTTGAAGGGATTCGCCTGTCATGGTTGAACTAATCCTGTTGGGTCCTTTGCCTCGCTGCAGGACTCTGTCTTTGTTAGGTTACCAAGCCCCGCGACAGTCTGGACCGCCGGTCGGGCTGCGCTGGTCTTGGCGCGCAGCTCAAGGAGGAGATCGATTTGAAGATTCTTGTTCTGAACAGTGGCAGCTCATCATTGAAGTACAAGCTGTTTGATATGACGGATCGCTCCGAGAAGGCATCGGGGCTTGTCGAACGCATCGGGATGAGCGGCGTCAACGGAAGGCTTGTACACAAGGTTCCCGGGCAGGACCCTTATTACGTGGAACAGCCTATGCCCGATCACAAAGCTGCCCTTAGGCTCGTCCTGGACAGTCTCATGGATGGCGACAGAGGGGTGCTCAGCTCTCTCGATGAGATAGCGGCGGTCGGCCACCGCATCCTACACGGGAAAGACGCCTTCAAGCAGTCTTCCATTATCGATAACGAGGCCCTCGAAAAGCTGAAGTCTTTCATGGAGTTCGGCCCGCTGCACATGCCGGCCAACATCATGGGAATCGAATCATGCATGCAGCTGATGGAGGGTATCCCACAGGTGGGCGTGTTCGACACGGCCTTCCACCAGACAATGCCCAAGAAGGCGTTTCTTTACGCCATTCCATATGAGCTCTACGAGGAGCACGGGATCAGAAGATACGGCTTCCATGGCACTTCTCATAGGTACGTCTCAATGCGAGCTGCGGAAATGCTCGGCAAGCCTTTGGCCGATCTCAAGATGATAACTATGCATCTGGGCAACGGCAGCAGCGCCGCTGCGATCAAGGGAGGAAAGGTAGTAGACACCTCGATGGGCTTCACGCCGCTCGAGGGCTTTGTCATGGGCACTCGCTGCGGGGACATAGATCCTGCGGTCGTGCCGTGTCTCCAGCAGAAGCTGGGGCTGACGAGTCAGGAGATCGACACCTTTATGAACCGGAAGTGCGGTCTCTTGGGCATCTCCGGAGTCAGCAGCGACATGAGAGATATTCAGAGGGCCATTGAGGAAGGCAACCAGAGAGCCAAGGACGCCTACGACGTGTTCATCTACAGGCTGATTAAGTACGTGGGCGCCTACTTCGCCGCGATGGGCGGACTCGATGTGCTAGTGTTCACTGCAGGGATCGGCGAAAACGACCACCTGGTCCGGCAGCACGTGTGCGAAGGGCTCGAGGCTTTAGGCGTCAAGATCGACATCGTGAAAAACGCGGGGTTGAGAGCAAAGGAAGCAGTCCTCAGCACACCTGAATCGAAGGTTCAGATCCTGCTAGTTCCGACGAACGAAGAGCTCATGATAGCAACTGACGCTTACGAGCTTGTGAAGGACATCTCGTAGACTCTGCAATCCGTGGAGGGTTGCCTGGCGGGTGAAATTGAGCGCCGTCAGCTGACGAAGTCCGCTGACGGCGCTAGCGCGTTTTTGCACAGTGGGGACGCTGCGGAGCTATGGCGACGCTGTAGCGCCACGCTCCAGCGCTATGCTGCAGCGCTATCCTGTAGGGCTATGCCGATGCTGTTACGTGCGACACTTGGTAGCCGGCGTCCTTGAGCCCGGATATGATTCCGGTGGCGTCGTCCGTGGCCACCTTTATCACCACCGTTGCTGCTTCCGCATCGGGTCTCGTGAATGTCGCGAGACTGATGATGTTGACGCCGTTCTTCCTTATGAGATCGGTGATCTCAGCGATGACACCCAGGCGGTCGGGAATGTCGAGGGTGATCCGGGTGCCGGCTCTGCGGAAGCCGAAGAGCTTTATGAGGGCCTCGAAGACGTTTGACTCCGTGACAATGCCGACCAGCTTGTCACCATCCATCACTGGGACTCCACCGATGTCGTTGTCCCGCATGGTCAGAATCGCTGATTCGGCGGTATCGTCAGGAGAAACCGTCACAACCTTCTTGGTCATGGCATCTGCAACCTTGACCTTTGAGAGCAGGTAGTTGATCTCGTAGACACTGAGCGTAGTCGCAGGCGACGGAGAAACCTTCATCAGGTCCGCCTCTGTCACGATGCCGACGAGCTTGTTATTTGACACTACAGGCAGGCGTCCGAATCCGCGGGTTTGCATCAGCTTGAGAGCATCCTGGACAGGGGTCTCCGGAGAGACGACTACCGGATCTGGAGTCATGAAATCTCTCACAAACATACTCGCGTCGTCCCACGTATAGGGCGACTTTCACCTTCCTTTGCCCGCTTTTCCGAGATTGCCTATCATTGAAGGAAATGAGCAACAGGTTGTCTACAGTTGTACCCGAAAAGCCGACATACACTTAATTCTACCGCCAGGCGCTCTGTTCCTTCATATGGGATTTGACGCAGGCGAATGGCACGCCCGCTAATGACCGGCAAACGTGCCGTCGCAGATAGACCCAGGTTTTGAGTAATATACATTTCCTTGACGCCAGTTAGCCCTTGTTATAGAATACAAACAAGAATCGAGTAAGGAGGAGGTTTCTGGATGAAGCGAGGTTATCTTGTTGTTGCTCTCACGTTTGTCGTACTCACTGCCCTCACAGTCTCGGCTGTGGCCGCAGACACGATCAAGATCGGGGTTGCTGCCCCATTGACCGGCCCTCTAGCTCCGTATGGCGAAGGTGTTCGGGACGGTGCGATCCTCGCGGTCGAGCAGGCCAACGCTAAGGGCGGTGTCCTCGGCAAGCAGATCGAGCTGGTGATTCTGGACGACCAGGCGGATGCGACCCAGGCGGCAAACGTAGTCACCAGGCTGATCCAAAGGGAGAAGGTAGTAGGCGTCATTGGTCCCGTGATCAGCGCGACCGCCAGCGTGGGTGGTCCGATCTGCCAGAGATTCGGCATTCCTATGATCACTCCAACGGCTACTGCAGTGTCAATCACTCGGGTCGGCGACTATGTGTTCAGAGTATGCTTCCTCGATGACTCGCAGGGTTCGGCTGCAGTTAATTACATGTATGGCGAAGGCATAAAGAAGGCCGCCGTCCTGTACAAAGTGGGCGACGCCTACAGCGAAGGGCTCAGGGACGTCTTTATGCAGAAGACGAAGGAGCTCGGCATGGAAGGCATAGACGTTGCCTACAACCTGGGCGACACAGATTTCAGCGCCCAGCTCTCCAGAATGAAGAACTTCGGAGCTGAGGGAGTCTTCTGCCCGTTCTACTATGAGGACGCAGTCCTCGTCACACGTCAGGCGAAGGCCATGGGCTACAATCCGCTCTTCGTCGGCACGGACGGATGGGACGCTCAAGAACTCCTGGACCAGGCCGGAGATGCATCGCTCGGTTCGGCAATGACGACTCACTTCTCGCCTACAGACAGCCGGCCGATCGTTCAGCAGTATCTCGCCGACTTCCAGGCTCGCTTCGGACACTTCCCCATTGTCCTGGCCGCTCTTGGCTATGATGCCACCAGGCTCATGATTGAGGCTATCGGCAGGGCAGGTTCGGACGATCCGAAGGCTATCAGGGCTGCTATAGCGGCGACTGAGGGCTTTGACGGCGTGACCGGAAGCCCGATCAGCCTCGACGAGAACGGCGACCCGGTCAAGGACGTCACCATCATCAAGGTCATCGAGAAAGACGGCGAGCTGGCCTTTGATTTCGTTGCAGCAGTCAGGCCGTAAGATGCCTGGCATGCCTGGCAACCCGTCAGCCGAGTTCACCGGTGTCCGCATAGCGCTTGAGTGCCGGCCTGCTGGCGGAATGGATGACCACTAAGCTGATCATGGCAGGGCGAGGGGTGTTTAAAGACCCTTTGCCCTGCCTTTGTGGCAATGCACTCACTGACTGGCAAGCCCGCCCATGGCGGAGTCCAGCTCAACCCAAGGATGTGACTGTATGTCCAGAGTAGTAGCGTCGCTGCTGTTGTGTGCGGTCTGTATCCTACTAGCGCTGCTTCGGAAATACAGAACCCACGTCGTTTCCAATCCGGCTCTGAAGTACTCGTACTATCCCGCGTTGATTCTGCTGGCAGCCTTGGGAATCAACTACTTGCTGACAGCCCTCGGCGCAAACAAGGTATACACCTTTCAGCAGGCGGTTTACGGTCTTTCGCTCGGGAGTGTCTATGCTCTCATAGCTCTCGGCTACACGATGGTCTACGGCATAATCAGGCTCATCAACTTCGCACACGGCGACATCTACATGGTCGGAGCCTATGCCGGATACTACGCAGTGACCGTCATGCACCTTCCGTTTGTGCCTGCCTTGGTTATTGCAATGGTGGCTTCATCGGTATTGGGAGTCTTGATAGAGCGCATCGCGTATAAACCGCTGAGGAACTCTCCCAGGATCACTCTTCTCATCACAGCCATAGGCATGTCTCTGCTTCTCGAGAACGTGGGTCAGAAGCTCTTCACATCGACTCCTCGCACTTATCCGACGATTTTCAAAGCCAGCTACGAGGTGTTTGGTGTCTCGGTGGATCAATCGCGCATCATTATTTTCGCAGTCACTGTGCTTCTGATGATCGGGCTTCAGTACTTTGTCAACTACACCAAGCCGGGCATGGCTATGCGAGCTCTCTCACAGGATAGGGACGCCGCGAGACTCATGGGTATAAACGTAGATAGAGTGATATCAGTCACCTTTGCAGTCGGGTCGGCACTCGCAGGGGCTGCCGGAATCCTGGTTGGGATAGTGTATCCTCAGATCAAACCCACCATGGGGATCATGCCTGGACTGAAGGCGTTCGTGGCCGCGGTTATCGGAGGAATCGGCATCATTCCTGGAGCGATGCTCGGGGGCATGATCATCGGTGTGTCAGAGAACTTCGTCACGGCGTACATCTCCTCCAGCTGGAGAGATGCCATCGCCTTTGGCCTGCTCATCCTCATACTCCTCGTAAAGCCGTCAGGACTACTGGGGAAGAGCGTCCGTGAGAAAGTGTAGGTGAGAGACAAGATGCAGCGACATCCCAACCAGCTCAAAGGGTCTCTCTATTGGATTGCGGCGAGCGCGGTCGGCCTGTTGATCCTCAACTACCTCGTGGCCACAGATGCGCTGGATTGGTACTACGCTGGAGTACTGAGTACAGCAGGAATCTATATCATTCTTACCACGAGCCTCAATCTGATCAACGGAATCACGGGGCAGCTCTCCATCGGTCACGCGGGGTTTATGGCAGTCGGCGCCTATACAGCTGCGCTGCTATCAGTCCACTACGACACGCCGTTTGTGGTCAACATCCTGGCTGCGTTCGCAACAGCTGCGGTTGCCGGCCTGGTTATCGGCCTTCCGACTCTCAGGTTGAAAGGCGATTACCTGGCAATCGCAACTCTCGGGTTTGGTGAAATCATTCGCGTCGTGATCCAAAACCTCAAAGTGACTCGCGGCGCGTTTGGGATTGTCGGCATCACGTGGGTTGACAACCTCTTCTACACCGAGATAGTGGTGCTCCTGAGTGTTGTGATCATTTGGCGTATAGTCAACTCCGCCACTGGCAGGGCACTGATAGCCATTCGCGAGGACGAAACCGCTGCGGAGACGATGGGCATCAACACGACTCTCTACAAGGTGATGGCATTTGCCATCGGATCCGCATTTGCAGGTGTGGCGGGTGCTCTATATGCTCACCGTATGACGTATATCTCTCCGAACGACTTCACTTTCCTGAAGTCAGTCGATATCTTGGTGATGCTGGTGCTTGGAGGGCTTGGCAGCATCACAGGAGCGGTCGTTTCGGCGTTTTCATTGACTCTGTTGCCTGAATTCCTCCGCTTCATTGACGAGTGGCGAATGGTCATCTATCCGCTCCTGCTCGTTGTTGTGATGCTCTTCAGGCCTCAAGGTCTCTTTGGAACCAAGGAGATCGACTTCGGGGCGTTGGGAGCGGCGTTTAGATGGCTCAAGTCCCGGTTTGGGGGAGCGGTGGGTTCGGCGCCTCAGCGCACAGTCGAGACCGCGAGCCCTTCTTCGGGCATGCAGACGGAGGTGCAAACCTCAAGCTTGCAGCCTGCCGGCGTGCAGCCGGATCTGAGCGGCCAGCCCGGGAGTGCAGCAGTAGCGCCTGCTGAGCCTTCCAGCCGGCCGTTCCTAGAGGTGAACGGGCTGTCGATCTACTACGGCGGACTGAAGGCTGTTTCCGATTTCAACATGTCCCTTCCCGAAGGAGCACTTCACGGACTGATCGGACCGAACGGAGCGGGCAAGACCACTGTCTTTAACATGCTCACCGGACTTCATCCTCCGAGCGAAGGCGAGATACGCTTCAGACGCAAGCGCATCGACCGCCTGCCGCCCTATAGGATCAGTTCCGAAGGGGTTGCGAGGACCTTTCAAAACATCAGGCTGTTCAAGGACCTTACAGTCCTCGACAACGTCAAGACTGCGTTCCACATGAATGTAGGTTACGGATTCGGCGCCTCGCTGGTCCGCCCACCGTCCTACGGAGTCAAGGAGCGGCGGGTCACGTCGGAAGCAGAGAGGCTCCTCGAGATCCTCGGGCTTCAAGAAAGGCGGATGGAGCTCGCAAGAAACCTTCCGTACGGCGAGCAGCGCAGGCTGGAGATTGCTCGAGCTCTGGCCACGCGTCCAAGACTCCTGCTCCTGGATGAGCCTGCAGCAGGCATGAACCCGCAGGAGACGGCCAGCCTCATGGAGCTTATTCGCTGGATACGAGACGAGTTCGCCCTAACGATCCTTCTCATCGAGCACGACATGAGCCTCGTCATGAGGCTGTGCGAGAGGATCACAGTCCTAGACTATGGCGTAACCATCTTCGAAGGAACTCCAGATGAGGTCAAGAGAAACCCCAGGGTCATAGAGGCCTATCTGGGCCAGGAGGCGAACTGATCCGATGCTCAGAATCGAAGACCTCCATGTCTACTACGGCGGAATCCATGCCCTGAAGGGCATCAACCTGACAGTGGCCCAGAGCCAGATTGTCGCTCTCATCGGAGCCAATGGCGCAGGCAAGAGTACAACCCTCAACTCGATCTGCGCGATAGTACGTGTAGAGAGCGGGACAATCGAGTTCTTGGGGAAGAACATAACCAATGTGCCTTCGCATCACATCGTATCAATGGGCTTGTCTCAGGTGCCGGAGGGTCGCAAGGTCTTTCCGGCTATGACAGTCAACGAGAACCTGCTGATGGGAGCGTACAGCCGGCGAGACAGAGCAGGGGTGCGGGAGGACCTTGAGAGGGTGTTCGCGCTCTTCCCAAGGCTGAAGGAGCGGAGGAACCAGACTGCGGGAACGCTCAGCGGAGGCGAGCAGCAGATGCTAGCCATCGGCAGGGGCCTGATGTCTCGGCCGAAGCTGCTCCTTCTCGATGAGCCCTCGATGGGGCTTGCGCCTCTGCTCGTGCAGGAGATATTCCGCATAATCAAGGAGATCAATGGGCAAGGCACGACGATACTCCTGGTCGAACAGAACGCGAATATGGCGCTGTCGATCGCTGACTATGGATACGTGCTAGAGACAGGAAAGACAGTGATCCAAGGCCCGGCACGCGACCTCGCTCAGAATGAGGACGTCAGAGCCGCATATCTGGGAGGATAGGCTGATACCCGCCAACAGCCGAGAAAGCCTCCAAACCAATTGGGCATTTGCTCCGAAACCGCGAATAGGATACAGTGCCGCCGTTATCCGGCGAGCCGGCATCAGCGCTGCGCGCGGACTTGAGGTTACCGCTGTGCAGACGACCCGATGTCGCCGTTGTGCGGGGACACCTTGTCGCCGCTCCGCAGAGGATTCGACTAGGAGACGGCGCAGAAGCGCGTCCGGTTGCCGTGGAAGGACAAAACGGCGGGCTTCGAGAATCTGTGATATCGAGTGAGGGAAGTCCTGGAGGAGGTTCAACCGATGTCACTCGTCTTGGAGAGAGCGCGACAGCTCGCAAAGGCGCTCGGAGAGTGCGATGAGTACTTGTCGTACAAGAAGTCCCTCGAGGAGCTGGAGAAGCACGAGGCCGCACGGATAATGTGGACTGATTTCCAGAAGAGGCAGGCGGAGATTCAGAGGGCCAGGCTTTCCGGCGAGGAGGTCCCCGAGGCAAGGATAAAGGAGCTGGAGCGCAGCTACGAGATTCTCATGATGAACCCGTACATCCGCGATGTGATAGCTGCAGAGTTCAGATTCACTCATCTATTCGCGGATGTGCAGAGGATCATAGGAGAGGCAGTAGGCATCAGATACGCGGATCCTCGGGACACTGAGACTGAGGAGACAGAATCGGCGTCAGATCCTGGCGCTGAAGGTCCGGGTGTCGCTGGATCTGGCACTGCAGAGCCGAACGCAGCAGGATCCGCGAAGTCCGCTCAGTCCGCAGAGGCGGGTGCCAGCGGCGATCGGCCTTCTTCGAAGAGCGACGACGATGATCTCAAAGGACCTCGGAGGATAGTCGTGCCTGGAAGGGATATCTAGGATTATTGAACGGCGGTGACGTCGATGAACGCTGCGAAGTTCATAGACAGGCTTGTGTCCTCTAGGTACTACGGAGATCAGATCATCCATGTAGAGGAACTGCCTCCCCGCGAGGCAGTTTTCGGCACGCTCGAAAAGCCGGTCCCGTCGGCCATCCAGTCGGTCCTGACCGAGATGGGCATCACAAACCTCTATTCGCACCAGGTGTCGGCTATCGAGGCTCTCAGATCAGGACGCGACATCGTTGTGGTCACCTCGACTGCCAGCGGCAAGACGCTCTGCTACAACATCCCCGTGCTCGAAACCCTGCTGGAATGCCCGGGCGTGCGCGCCCTTTACATATTTCCCACCAAGGCGCTCGCCCAGGATCAACTCAGAGGCCTTTCACGGTTCAAGAACATCAACCCTGACCTCCCGATAATGGCAGGCACCTACGACGGCGATACTCCCGCCAACATGCGCAAGAAGCTCAGAGACGAGGGCACCATCATACTGACCAATCCGGACATGCTGCACCAGGGAATCCTTCCGCACCACCCGGCCTGGTCAAAGTTCTTTGCCAATCTCAGATATGTCGTAATAGATGAAGTTCACACCTATCGTGGAGTCTTCGGCTCTCAGGTCGCGAATGTCATACGTCGGCTGGAGAGGATATGCCGCATCTATGGATCCCGTCCCCAGTACGTGTGTTGCTCGGCTACGATCGCAAACCCGAAGGAGCATGCAGACAGGATAACGGGCAGAGACACGCAGCTCGTCGACAACGACGGCGCGCCGAAGGGGTCTAAGCGCTTTGTGTTCTGGAACCCGCCGTTCATCGACGACGCGAAGATGGAGCGAAGGAGCGCCAACGCAGAAGCGAAGGACATCATGGTGGAGCTCCTCAAGGAGCGCATTCAGACAATTGCGTTCGTGAGAGCGCGTATAGTAGCTGAGCTGCTGTACAGGTATGTGCAGGAGGATCTTCAGAGATTCGGTCCATCCCTTGCCAACTGCGTGAAGCCGTATCGAGGCGGCTACCTGCCTGAGGAACGGAGAGAGATCGAGCGCCAGCTCTTTTCCGGTGAACTGCTTGGGGTTACGAGCACAAACGCACTGGAGCTGGGAATCGACGTCGGAAGCCTAGATGCTGTGATCATCGTCGGTTACCCCGGCACGATTGCGAGCACATGGCAGCAGGCCGGCCGTGCAGGCAGGAGCAAAGAAGAGTCGCTGGCCGTCCTCATCGGCCTGAACACTCCCATTGACCAGTACATCATGCGTCACCCGGACTACTTCTTCGGGCAGAACCCTGAACACGCGATCATAGACCCGCACAACCCATACGTCACGATCGACCATGTCCGGGCCGCAGCATACGAGTCGCCGATAACAGGCTCCGACTTCGAGTGGTTCGGCGAGTACCTGCCATCGATTCTTGAGATGCTTGAGGATCAGAAGGAGCTGCGCCGTGCAGGCAATCAGTGGTTTTGGATAGGGAAGGGCTATCCCGCCGACGACGTCAAGCTCAGGTCCATGGCTGATGACTCGTACACCATAGTCGACACCACTAGCGACAACACGGTGATAGGCTCTATCTGCGAGTCAAGCGCGTTTGAGGAGGTCTACCCCGAGGCCATCTACTTGCATGACGGCGAAAGCTACTACGTCGACAACCTCGACCTCAAGCAGAAGGTCGCGTATGTCAAGAAGACAGACACGGACTACTTCACCCAGTCGATCTCAGAGCGACGTGTGGATATCGCGAATGCGGAGGAAGAGCGACGTTTTCGTCAGTCGACGCTGTTCTTTGGAGACATAGCTGTCATGACTCAGGTGTTCATGTTCAAGAAGATCAAGTTCTTCTCACGTGACAGCATTGGATATGGGAAGATCGACCTTCCTCAGGTCACGATGGAGACCAGCTCGTTCTGGTTGGTGCCTCCGCTGGAGACACTCAAGCTGGTGAAGGACTTCGGCAGGGAGCCTACAGAGGGTATGCTGGGAATCGCCAACGCTGCCAGTGCAGTAGTGCCCGTCTTCGCGATGTGCGACTCGATGGATATCGGTACGGTCGTTGATGCCAGCAACACGGGCGTGACGACTCTGTTCATCTATGATCGGTACCCTGGAGGGGTCGGCTTCGCGCAGAAGTGCTATCGAGACGCTGAGCAGATACTTGAGGCATGTCTGGAGCTGATACAAAACTGCGAATGTGAGAACGGCTGTCCCTCCTGCGTGGGGTCGCCGATCCCACCGTCCTTCATAAACGATCCCGATCTGACCAGCAGGGGCAAGATTCCGGACAAAGAGGCTGCTCTCGTCCTCCTCCATGATCTGCTCGGACTGGAGCCGTATATCCCGAAAAAGCCGAGGCCGGACGTCTATGACCTAGCCGGAGGTGCCAGGGCGGCTGGCGGCCTAGGCGATCAGGCCACGGGATCCTCACAGATTCCTCAGAGCGTTCCGCCGATGCCCGAGGGCAAGCCCCTGCCGATCAACGTAGAGATGCGGCTCAGAAGGCGACTTGCGGAGAAACGCAACTCCGGCAGTTGAGGGCTGAGATCTAAGTGCGTGCGTACTGCGGCTTGGTCATGGGCTTTTCAACACCCGCTTCGGACTTGCGCCCCGGAGCTTGACAGCAGCCCTGCAAGTAGGTCCCTCAGTGAAGAGGATGGTCTGTAGACGGAATTTAGTCTTTTTCGTTGGCACTATTCAGAATATTCTCGACAAGCTTGTATACTGTCGAACCGAAGGCGTTGGGTATCGCGGGATAGCCCTGCGATTGATGTCGCCTTTTGGCCCGCTCTACTGCGGCCCTGATCATGTCCGTAGATGTATCGCTGGAGTTGACTCCCTTATCGTACCCCGGAAGATGTTTCTTGAGCCTGTCAATACACTCTTGGGGTCCGGTTACTCGATCGCCGTCCTCGAAGTGTAATAGGAGCCAGTATTCAAAGCATGGATAGCTGACTGCGAGATGAGTGTTTGGGTGCGAACGAGCCCACGAGTGCAGTTGGTCTATCTCGTCCATTTCCCACTGATCGCGGTCAATCACCAACCACGCCTCGAAGTCATCACGATCATCACGCCTCTTCTTGCGCTTCGGGCGGACCTCCTTCATGTACTTGTCCATCGCCGCGAGTACTCTCTCGGGCGATTGACCGCGACGGCGACCGAGACAATGTATGTGTACTGCGGCTGACTTGCTGTTCAGGAGGTCGAAGTATTGAGGCTCGGTTTTCGATCCTTCTGTGGACACGACGAACAGTTTCCTGTACCGCCGCAGACCTTTGCGACGCGCGAGGGGTCTTCTATGACTCATTTCCTTGCGCCTCCTCATGCGCCTCGCCAATCTCGAGGACATAGGGACACTGTGGCACGCGAGGGACACCTCCCAGGCGTCCCAGAAGGTAGCTCTTACGAATATCCTTGTCGTAGCGAACATTCTCGTACTCCGCAAATGATAGGAGCGTAGAGACGCCTGTCTGATCTCGTTCCGTTATCCACATCTCATCCCTACGGAATAGCTTCTGGTCCATGAGGAGCAGGTCATGAGTGGTGAAGAGCAACTGAGAGCGACTAGACGAAGAACAGCTAGCCATGTACATCTCTATGAAGAACTTAGTAACAAACGTATGGAGATTCCGATCCAGCTCATCGATAACATAGACATCAGTGGACCCGTGCTCGGACAGGTCAACAAAGGCCGGCAGAAGATCGATGATCCTTACCGTGCCGTCCGACTCTTGGGCCATATCGAACTTGCATTCCGAACCGTCGACTGTCCGGTGATAGGCTACCATCTTTTTGGCCGTCAGTGAGTCTCCGTCCCTGAGAATGACAATTCGCCTATTCCGACCTGCGAATAGCGTTGCAACCTCGTCTTCTCTTAGCCTACTTCGCAACTCGCTTAGCTGAGATTCGGAGATCGGTAACTCATCCACAGGTACTTCCTCCCCATCCAGTCGAACTACCCCTGTATCGAGTCTAGCGAGAAGGGTCTGAGCGGCAGACGCCAGCGGACTTTCGCGCTCGAAGAACCGCACAAATGGGCCAAATCGAGCATCAGGCGAGATGAAGTGCAGTGAGTCTTTGAACCAGCTGTATACCGGTGAAAAGGTAGAGATGTTCTGCGATACTGCATTGGTTAGGAAGAGCTGGTTGTCCCGAGTCCCTCTCGCAGCAAATCTCAGGAAGTCTTGATCACCAAGAGAAGGGTCGAACACTATTCCTTCGCCCTTTGGGCTTGTTCGATGGTACAGAACACGCTCGGCTGAACTCAAGACGCCAACAAGCTTCTCCTCCAACACGGATTGTCTGGTCGCAGCGAAGCTCAGCTCGTACATGGTTTCGTCAACAAGGATCGTCACCGAGAACCTAGACGGTTTCTCCGAACTGTTGTCCAGTAAGAATGGCTGTACCGGGATCTTCTGATCGGGATAGGTACCGTCGACGACGAAACGCTGCACGAATCTCAAGGCCTTGAAGAAGTTGGTTTTCCCTGAAGCGTTGCCGCCGTACAGTACAGCGATTGGCAAGACACGAGCTCTGTACTTGGCAACTCGTGGTATTCTCTCACCGTGCTGACGCTCTTTGGTCGCTCCCATAGAAAGTGTCGTAGAGTCTCGAAATGACATCCAGTTTTCTACAGTCACGTTGACCAGCATTGGTACACCTCCAAACGCCGCCTTTACACATACAGTATATCCTATTGTGGACCTATATACAACACATAATGAGAATTTTCCTCATAATGTGCGAAGGTACCCGATCTCTCTGACGCGGCCCGTCTCGCCGAGTACACGACTGATTTGCCTGTGCGGACCGTTCTCTTGGGACGCATCCTTTCCTTACCATAGAGGTATTCGTCCTGGTAGAATTGATCTGGACACATTCGGGTCTCGAGGCAGCTCAAGTAATGCCCGCGATGCTGTGGACACCTAGCATAGGTTGCTAGATCGAAATGGAGGACGATGCCCAAAGATATGGGGAACAGAAAGCAACAGACCGGCTGGACGCATACCCCGAGGCGGAAAAGAGGCCACGCTGTATTGGTGCAAAACCCACCGGCGCCTTGGAGTCGACTACCTGGCCGCTAAGGTCTATCGGCCTCGTGAAAACCGTTCATTCAAAAACGACTCATGGGCAACATCACTGCATGGCTGTCACGCGAATGGGTTCACGCAGATCTCTCCCCGTTCAACGTCCTGTACCTCAAAGGCAGGGTCGTGGTCATCGACTTCCCCCAAGCAGTCAATCCGCGCTCGAACTCGAATGCCCGCGACTTCGTGTTGAGGGATGTGCGCAACATCTGCAGGTACTTCTCACGGTACGGCATCAAGGCAGATCCTCTCCAAATCGGCCTTGACCTGTGGAGGAGATACATGCGGGCGGAGCCTTAGGTGATATCGCGCGCCGCAGGCGCGTATTCGCACCGACCCTGTTGATTCTCGAGAAGTATGGGCGTAGGCTATACTTGTGGTGAGCTCCGAGTGTGAAAGGGTGATCGGGTTGTCCGCAATCTCCGTCAGATCGCTGACCAAGTACTACGGAAGGACTAGAGGAATAGAGAACATAGACCTCGACGTAGAGAAAGGCGAGATATTCGGCTTTATCGGCCCCAACGGGGCCGGGAAATCGACGACGATCCGTTTGCTGATGCAGCTGATCTTCCCCACGTCAGGTACCATGCGCGTTCTCGGAGAGGAAATCCGCGGAGATAACCCGCGACTGCGCAGGAGAATCGGATACCTTCCTGGAGAGGTCAGCTACTACAGCGATCTCACCGGCCGGCAACTGCTGACCTTTATCGCCGGAGCGTATGGCCTCGAGGGTCTGGGACGCATAGAGGAATACTCGGAACGTCTGAGCCTCGACTTGTCAAAGACCGTCAAGTCATACTCGCTCGGCAATCGGAAGAAGCTCGCACTGGTCCACGCGCTCATGCACGACCCGGAGCTTCTGATCCTCGATGAGCCGACTACCGGCCTCGATCCTTTGATGCAGGCTGTGTTCTTCGACATGATCAAAGAGCGGCGCGATGCAGGTGCAACAGTGTTTCTCTCGACGCACGTCCTGAGCGAAGTGGACAAGGTATGCGACCGGGTCGCGATCATCAGGAACGGGTCGCTGGTCAGCGTATCGAAGGTGTCAGAGGTCCCAGGAAGGGATCACAGGCGCATAGAGGTTACGTTCAAAGAACCAGGCAATCTCATCGAGAGATTCGACCTTGCTCGAATAGATCCTGACGTCGTCTACGAAGCGGGGGTGCACCGCTTTAAGGTGAGTGGAGAGATCAACGATGCGCTCAGAGCTTTGGCGGAGCACCCGGTGTCAGACTTGATCGTGCGGCTTCCAAGTCTCGAAGAGCTCTTCATGGAGTTCTACAAAGATGACAACGCTGCGGAGACGAACGGGAGGTAGATGGCCGTGTTTCACAAGGGCATATTCCTGAATGAGCTGTACAGAAGCAGGAAAACCCTTCTGGTCAACTCTATAGTCCTCGCGCTGCTCATGGCGGTGTTTGCCGGGTTCTCTGACATGGTGACCCGAGAAGACTTTGTGAGTCTACTCAAGACTTATCCACAGTCGTTGCTCGAGGCGTTCAACATAGACCCTGACATAATGGGCACTTTTGAAGGGTGGATGGCAGGCGAGGCGTACGTCATGTACGTGCTGATTCTGGGGATAGTCGCTGCGATGATGGGCTCGTCGACTGTGGCCAAGGAAGTAGACCAGCATACGAGCGAGGCGGTATTCACGCTTCCCGTCAGCAGGAAGGCAGTGTTCCTCTCCAAAGCAGCATCGCACCTCATGGTGATCACTGTTTCAGCTCTGTTGTCGACGGCCGCCAGCCTGATAACTGGCTTCGCTGTCGCGCATGTGGCCTATCCCGGCAGAGTAGCTCTGATGTTCGCTGGCGGATACCTCGTGTCTCTTGCATTCGCCGGGGTGGGCTATGCGGCCACGTCTTTCTTGGACTCCGACCGAACCGCAATGTCTTTGAGCATAGGATTTGTGCTCATCTCGTTTACTCTCAATGCCTTCTCGGGGATGAGCGAATCGATCAGGTGGGTGGCCAACGGCAGCCTGTTTCACCTCCTGGACGTCACGGTAATCGCCCGTGGGGACAGCTTCCCGGCGGTGGGTGCGCTTGTTTCGGCGCTCATCTACCTTGCAGGGCTGTTCGGTGGAATGCTCGTGTTCTCAAAACGCGACATAGCGGCGTAGTGCGAGTTCATGAGACAATGAGTGACCGGGTGTCTGGAGGCACTGACCTCGTTCCCTAGCGCTGAGGGCTAATCCCTGCGCTCGCGAGTGCTCGTGATATGACAGCTGCAACGAGCGCTTTGACCAAGTCTGGGACTATGAAGGGAACCAGGCCGATCTGAAGGACCCGGTAGAACGACACGGATTGGCCAAGGTAGACGTTGAGGATCAGCGCAAGATAGGGGATTCCAATGGAGTAGTAGGTCAGGACGCCTGCTACGTTCGCAATGAAGTGGGCAGCAAGCGTTCTCACCCTTTCTCTACGCCCTTGAGTCCTTGAAAGGGTTCTTCCCGACACCTTTTGGAGAGCACTGTCCGGCGCTTTTTCAAGGGCACTCTCCAGCGCCTCCTCACGAACCCCGCTGGCCGCTTTCTCAAGAACCTTGCCGATCACGTATGCAGCCAGCATGAATCCTGGAATGAACCCAAAGGAAGGCGTCACAACGTAGGAAAATCCGCCATAGGGAGGGCTCGCGAACACCGGGAGTCCAGCCAGCCCGAGACACATGTACATGAGCATGCTGTAGGCCCCTGACCGCGGTCCGAGAGTCGCCCCGGCCAGGAAAACGACGAATGGGACCAGGCTGAACGGCACGACGCTGCTCCCGAATCTCGCAAGGATCGCTGCTGCACACGCCATCGCTGTGAACAGAGCGATGCGCGTCATCTCCTGGACTCCAATTCGGCTCACGGATGTCTTTCGAGGTGCGTCTGATGCGAGGTTATTCATAGGTGCCTCCCTGCCGCTGAGTTTCAACAGAACAAAGGCTATCATCTCGATCGCCAATTGTCAACCACTGACCACCAAGAGGGTGACAATCGAACTTGACACGTCACGGTATCGCAACATAAAATGGAGGAGCGGAGACTCGAAGCACTATTCTGCGTATCGAAGAATAGCGACGAGATGATCAGGCCGCCGCTGGGATGGCGGCAGGCCGGGCCCCCAAGCAGGGGCAGCAGGTCAACTTCGCCTGTGGGACATCGTTGTTGGTGATGTTCTCACAGGCGTTTTTAGTTGGGAGTGAAGGTCTTTGATCGGGATTGTGTCCCGGGTAACTGATTGGTCACTGAAGAAGCTGCTGAAGCGGCGGGACGTAGAGAAGATCGATGACCACGACGATCGGACTCTAGCAGCATACCTGGAGGGATGGCTGAGCATCGCGCTCAACATCGTTCTGTTTGGCGTGAAGTTGCTCCTTGGGCTTGCCATTGGGAGTCTGGCAGTGGTGTCGGACGCTTTCCACTCACTGTCTGACGTCCTGACGTCAGCGGTTGTAGTCATAGGGTTCAAGCTGGCCAGCAGCCCGCCTGATGCCAAGCATCCGTTCGGGCATGGACGGTTCGAGACCATTGCCTCCATAGTGGTCTCGATGCTTCTGGTGCTAACCGGCTTGAGGTTGCTGTACTCGAGCGCGGTCAGCCTCATTAGACCCTCGAGCGTGCACGAGGTACAGAGCGGCATCGGCGCAGTCGCGGTCATGCTCGGATCAGCAGCCGCTAAGGAGTGGCTGGCTCTCTTCTCTATCGATGTCGGGCGCAGGATACGCTCGGAAGCTCTTACGGCAGATGGATGGCATCATCGCAGCGACGCCATATCTGCGGTCTTGGCAGCGGGTGCGCTGGTTGGGTCGATGTATGGAGTGCACTGGCTCGATCCGGTCGCCGGAATGGTTGTCAGCGTGCTCATTGCACAGGCAGGACTTCAAACGCTTGCCGCGCCGCTCCACGATGTGATGGGCAGGCCGCCTTCTGCCGAGGAACAAGGCCTCTTGTACCAGACTGCACACGCAGTCGACGGTGTTGAGGGGGTCCATGACATCGTAGTGCATGATTATGGCCGCATGAAGCGTGTTTCGCTTCACATAGAAGTCAACCCGGCTCACAGCGTGACAGACGCCCATGGCATTGCTGAGACTGTGGAAAGCGAGTTGGAAAAACTGGGAGGGCTATCTGCGGTAGTTCACGTGGATCCTCTCGCTGCGGACCCCGCGTCCGTGGATCCGGTCGCTGCGGACCCCGCGTCCGTGGATCCCGTCCCTGCGGACTCCGCGTCCGCGGATCCCGTTCCCGCGGACTCCCCCTCGGGCCGATCCCGTTCGCGAGGATCGAATCACCCGATAAAGCGCTGATATCATCTTTGACTCACGCTGGTAAGGAGGTATAATAGGTGTAGATAGTGGAAGCGAGGAGTCGAGTAGATGTCTGGAAAGACCATGATAGCCGATCTCGCCGAAGGGACTGTGGTTGACAGCTGGTTCATGATCGGCGATAGTGCCCTGAAGCCTTCTAACAGCGGCAATGACTACCTCGAACTGCGCCTCGTCGACAACAGCGGCGACATAGTCATGCGTGTCTGGAATGCAGATACGTCTCTCGCTGAGACATTCTCGCGAGGTCGCGTACTAGAGATATCCGGGCTGAAGGTGGACTCGTACCGAGGACGAAAGCAGTTTTCAGTAGATGCTTCCCTGGCTCGCACTCATCTTCGGGTTCGAGACCCGCAAGGCCATGACATGTCATCACTCATCCCCTGCGCTTCGAGGAATCTTGATGAACTTGCGAAGACGCTGCGCGCGGATGTCCGCTCGGTGAAGGATCCGAGCATCCGGTACCTGCTGACGAGCCTCGTATCTGACGAGGACTTCATGGGCCGCTTTACGGTCTGGCCTGCCGCGATCAGGCATCACCACGCGTACATGGGCGGCCTCCTTGAGCACACTGTCGGAGTGGCTGCAATGTGCAAGTCGGCGCGAGGGTTCTACCAGGGAGTACACGGCGATCTGCTCATGGCCGGCGCGATACTCCACGATATAGGCAAACTCGAAGCCTATGACTACGACCGGATCACCGGCGCCATTCGCATGAGCAAGAGCGGAGTGCTGTGTGACCACATTCTGTTGGGCGTGAGAATGCTGCGGAGATGGCTTGACAGGCTCGCTTCAGACAGCAAGAAGTTCGCAGCCGCATGGCCTGACGAGTATACGATCAATCTCGAGCACATGCTGCTCAGTCACCATGGCAGGAAGGAGTGGGGCTCGCCCGTGGAGCCGGCGACCATCGAGGCCCTCATCCTTCATCTTGCCGACTACTCGGATTCACAGATAAACAAGCTGGAGAGATACATACAGTCCGGCGTCGTTGCGACCGGACAGCACACGTACCTGGATGATCTCAAAGGCAATTTGTACATAGGCAGCTTCGCCCACCTGGATGATGAAGCGGGGGCAAACTCCGACCAAGCATCAGAGGCGGCGGCAGGAGAGACACCGTTGTTCTAGGTGTTTTGCTATGCATCTGCAGCGGCTGGCAATCAAGGCATTTGACTCGCTTCCCGATCAGCAGATCGAACTGGACAGAGGCGTGAACATCCTCGTCGATACGACTCGCTCGTGGAAGGGATGGCTCTCCGCCATCGTTTCAGGCGCTTTGTTCGGTCTGACTGATGGCGCCCGCGCGCGCCTGCAGACTGCAGGCGAAGAGGCTTCGGTGGAGTTGAGCCTTGCAGCCGGAGCCAACCAATACAACCTCAGCGCCGTACTCAGGCCAGATGGAGACGGATTCAGAGTTGAGGCAGTGCCGCTCGGACAGCCTGACTCCGGCAGCGGTGTTCGGCCGCAGCCTGAACCCGCCTACCGCGAAGAGGCAGCCACAGCCGAAGCTCTGATCATGGACGGGCAGGGCGCCCCACTTACTCCCCTGGAGGCAGGCCTGATTGTCACAGATCTGCAATCCGAGCTCGAAACCGCGGCTCAGCGGCTCAACACAGAAAGGCAAGAGGCCTCCTACCTCCTGGACTACATCACCCTCAAGTCGCTCAGCGAGAAGGTCACCAAGGCAAAGCAACTCGTTGCGGAGTTGAACGGCCTCGAGCGAGAGCTTCGCACCAACCCTGCTATGGACAGGTCGCTTACCGATGATGTTGCAGCGGCCAAGTCACTTGAGTCTCACATTGCCTCCATGGCCAAAGTCATAGAGATGAAGGAGGAGAAGCTCAAGGGCCTTCGCGAGCAGTTCGAGCAACAGCGGGGCAAGCTTGAGTTCTACGAATACCTCAGGGGAATTGGGACAAGCGAGGTCAGCCTGGTCAAGCGGTCGTTGGAGAGAAAGCGGTGGTTGCTGGAGGATCTCCAGAAACTTGAGACCGAGATCGAACACGGCAACAAGAGACTCAGCACGGTGGCAGGAATGGTCGCCAAATACGACAGACTCGAGCCGTTCCTCGGACCCCGCGAGATGGATCTCGACCGGCTCGAGGAGCAACTGGACAGGCTGAAGTCCCGCCTGCCCACGCAAAAGCTGCTGCAGGCTGAAGCCGAAAGGAGAGCCTTGAGACTCCAGATTCACTACTGGAGGCGGCGCAGGTTCATAGCTGGTCTTCTGTCTGTCGCTGTTCTGCCGCTCGGGTACCTGTGGCCGCCGATAGCCTTGTTGTCCGTCGTCGGGCTGAGTTTCATGTACAAGTACTGGTCCGAGATCACTGCCCTGGTCAACAAGATGGCTGCAGTGGTTGACCGGCTGGATTACCTGACATTGGAGCGAAACGAGGTCGCGGCTGAGATCAAGAGCCTCGAGGCAGAAATCGAGGCGATACACGAGCAGACCGGCACAGCGTCGGCTTCCGAGCTGCATGACAAGATCGATGACTACCAGAGGCTGCGCGCAGAACTCGAGGACCTGAAGAGGAAAGCTGCGCAGAGAGAAAAGGCCAGAGATGAGCTTCGCCTAAGGCTCAGCGAGGAAGAGCGCCGCGCAGGCGCGCTGTTCGACCGCGTCGGTCTGTCTGCTGAACTCACCCAGGAGGCTGTGGACAAGTTCGCCGAGATGGTCAGCAGCCGCATTGATGATGAGAGGACGCTGGATGATATTGGCAGACGGGTTGAGGAGGCGCAGGCAGAGATCGACGGCCTGCAGCGCCAGGTCGGCGTGCTACAGAGGCGGCTGGACCGGATTCTCGCTGTCAGAAGAGTCGGATCAGTAGCAGAATTGCAGCATCTGATGGCCATGATCGAGTCGCAGGATGTCGTGAAGCTGTACAGACAGAAAGGCGAGGAACTGCAGACGCTGCTCAACGGCCAAAAACTCGCAGATATCGAGGCACGCGTTGAGATGCTGACCCGCCTTGTTCCGAGCGAGGGCAGGATCCGCGAGATTCCGGCCGGAGTCACGCCCGATCACCTCGAAGCGCGGCTTGAGTCAATAAGGGCACGATCGGACCTACTGAAGTGGCTCAAGGGATCGGTCCTGCCTCTAGTGGCCGAGGGACTGGGCTCAACAGACTTGAGCGACCTCGAGATGCGGCAGGTATGTCTCGATCTGTGCCTGGTAGGCCGAGTGCGACAGCTTCTTGTTCTCGCTGAAGACGAACAGTCGGAGTCAGTGTTGCGAAGCGTCGCTCTCGATGTCGGCATACCGGTCACTACAGTTGTGCTCGACAAAGATGGCAGCAGTGCTGCGGATGCTGCCGACAGCGGCGATGCTATGGGTTCCGTCGACAGCGGCGATGATGCGGGCGCTATCGGTGCCGACGATACTGCGGCTACTGCGTCTGAAGATGAGCCGCCGGAGGGAGATATGATCTGAATATGTTTGCAAGTGGCGAGACAATGGCCAGCGGATCTCCGCTGGCTCAACTTGTGATTAAGGCAGGGCACCATGACAGGTTCATGTGTCCTGTGGAGGTATCGGTAGGGAGAGACGCTCTTGACCCGGCCCTGTACGCGGCGCTGGCCTCGGTGCAACGAAATCCGGCCGCGGCCCCTGGGAATCGGGGTCTAGCGCGTCCGAAGCAAGGAGAGGGCTCACCAACCTGGATCAAGCTGTTGCGCGAGGACCTGAGCGGTGAGATCCCCTGTCAGGTCATCACGCACAGCGGCGAGGACGACGCAGTTGCTATCAGGTTTATCCTCGAGCACCTCAGTGCGGGCGAGGAGGAGCGGCTGCTCGTGGTCGCAGCAACTCCAGATGAGAATGACACAGCAGACAGAGGCCAGGTTGAGCTGATTCCTGATGACGCCGAACTCCGAGTGCTCATCGACGGAGAATACTTCACCAGCTACGTGTTTGACGACAACTACGCAAAGCCGTTTCTCGGTCCTATCCTAGGTCCCTACGGTCACTGGATCACCAGGCTCGACCATGAGACACGCGAGCACCCGCATCAGAGATCAATGTGGGTGGCTATCGGAGACGTCAACCAGGTCGACGTTTGGAATGAACCAGCCGGCCGTCACGGAAAGCAGCTGCACAAGGGCTTTGCGTACATCGACAGCGGACCTGTCAGCGCCGAGTTCCGAGCAGACAACGTCTGGACCGCATTTGACGGCACGCCGCTGATCGACGAGACGCGGACCATATCCATCTACAGGACGCCTGCTTGGCTGCGGATCGTCGATCTGGACATCGAGTTCAAGGCGGAGTATGGGGCAGTCGTGTTCGGCCGGACAAAAGAGGCGGGCCCCCTGGGAATCAGAGTCGCGGAGTCGATGAAGGTGACCAACGGCGGTGTGATCGAGAACAGTGTGGGATCAATCTCTGAAAAGGAAACCTGGGGCAAGCGTGCTCACTGGTGCGACTACTCCGGCTCCGTCGAAGGGCACCGAGTAGGCATCGCGGTGTTTGACCATCCCGACAACCCAGGGCATCCAACACATTGGCATGTCCGCGACTACGGGTTGATGGCTCCGAACAACTTCTACTTCACAGGACCGCTGTCGCTGGAGAAAGGTGAGCGACTCCGGTACAGGTACAGGGTGATCACACACCTTGGCGGCGCCAAAGAGGGCAGAGTCGGGGAGAGGTACCACGACTACATCAACAAGCCCAGTGTAGTGATCACCCGCGCATGAGCTGCGGCGAAGAGGAGTGCGGGTCGCAGCGAAGAGGGGAGCGAACTGCAATGAAGATAGGCTGCTGCGTGACTTTCGGCACGTTCATGCCCGAGGCCAAGAAGGAGTCAACACCAAGCCATGCGGAGCGGCTCGAACATCTCAGACGAATGCTGTGCCATCTGCGAGATGTCGGATACGATTTCGTCGAGTTCACAGTGGGCATGGTCGACGAGAGCGTCTCCGACGAGGAGTACGAAGCAACCCGGTCTGTCGTAAGTGACTGTGGCATTCCCGTGGCTGCGTTCAACTGCTTTATCCCGGGCAGACTCAAGATTACTGGCCCAAGCGCCTCTCCCGAAGCGCTGAGATCGTATGTCGGCATTGCCCTTGAGCGGGTTGCCCGCATAGGGGCATCGGTCGTCGTGTTCGGAAGCGGAGCTGCGCGGCGAGTGCCCGATGACTGGCCGATGGATGCGGCCAAGAAGCAGATCATGGAGTTCATAGAGATGGCCGGAGAGACGGCTGCGGCCAACGGCGTCAGGATAGCGCTGGAACACCTGAACAGACGAGAGACCAATTTCGGAAACACCCTTGCATCTTTGACCGAGCTTGCCCGGGAGATCAACCTGCCCTCAGTGGGCGTCCTCGCGGACCTGTACCACCTTGATCTTGAGGGAGAGGGGCTTGCATCTGTCCGCGATGCAGGAGGGCTGCTCATACATACTCACGTAGCAGACAGTAACCGCCTCTATCCGGGCAGCGGCTCTTCAGATCTTGCCGGGTTTGTCGGGGCCCTGAGAGAGATCGGGTACGACGGAGGCATATCGGTCGAGTGCGTGTGGGGCGACTTCATAGCGGAATCAGCCAAGGCCGCGTCTGTCCTCAAGAGTCTGATTGGCCAGGCGTAGTCTAGAGCAGGTATTTGACCAGGTTGTCCAAGAGTGCAGACGCAGAAGCACACACGCCGTACTCAGAGTCGACCGCAAGCTGACAGAGCGCTATGCGCCCTTTCCCATGTTCGATCTCTGCCAGGACAGCTCCAGCTGTGCCGTCGACGACGCCGGCCAGGGCCTTCCACACGGGAGTTGCCCACGTCACTGGATAGGTGCCAGATACCGATCTAGTCTCTGCCTGCATTACAGGTATGTCGGAAAGGTTCACAGCTTTCAGCACCGGATGATCCGCCTGATTGACAACCAATTCCGAATGATCTTTGAGCGGCCTGCTGGAGGGCAGCACCGAGCCCGGCAGCCACTGGAACGCCCAGTCGGCTCCTTGGTGCGACAGAATGAGGATGCTGCCTCCGCCTGCGACGTACTCGGTCAGCACTGGTCCGAGGGCCTGGTAGTAGTCTCTATAGGCCCCTGACATGGCGTTTCGGCCAATCACGAGCAGTGCGAAGCTCTCGAACCTCACCAGGCCGTCTTCCCGGCGGATCTGCACCGGGTTCACTCCGAGCGACGAGAGGGCTGAAAGAACGCTTGGCGCAGAGCCCGGCATTACCGCAACCGGCCCGTTTCCGGTCACGATCTCGCATACACGGACCTGCTTCTCCTGCTCTGCAAGGCTCTCATCCATGATAGCCCACTGAATGCGCCGTGTCAGGATCTCGTTGGTCGCGCGCGTCTTCCAGGCCATCACGGCCAGGTCGTGCCAGACCGAGCTGTCGCGCGTTAACGCATACCTCGTGGCCAGAGCAGTCAGCTCGACAGCCCTGGAGTCTGCCTCAGGATTGACTCTGCGCACCAGGTTGCTTGCGTGCCTCTGTGCGACAGCCGCCAGCGGGTCTTCGTCCCCGGAGCGAACGGCTGCGACTGTTCTGACAAACACGACTAGTAGCACAATGAAGACGACGGTTTCAAGATGGAACAGCATGCGCTTGAGCTTGGGCTTCATTACTTCCAGCCTCCTCGATCGAGCAACAGGCGATGCACTCGTCGATCGCTCCGTTGTAGGACATGCCTCTGTGGTACAAGCCTATGCACCATCTTGCCGAAGTATTACTGTCCCACATCACAAGTATGGTCAGGTGGCCGCCGAAACAAACGCGGCTGCCGCCCATAGACGCGCAAAGCGCGAAAGTAGCCAATCGAATCCATTGATCATCCGAGGCAGACCTGGTATACTTAGAGTGTAATTATTACTATGTTATACTGATTAGTGATGCCGCTGGCCGGATCTGCCTTGAGGTGCACTCGAGGATCTGGAGACAGAGGTCGGGAGACGAAGATCCAGAGGCAGCGTCGCAGTAGATGATTGGAGTGAGGGGAATTGCTCACACATGGTCTAGATTGGACCTACCAGTACTTGAGGAGTCAGGGCGTTAGGATAACGCCGCAGCGTCAAGCTGTCCTGGAGTACCTTGATAAGACTGAGTCGCATCCAACTGCAGAGACGATTTACAACTCGCTGAAGTCGAAGTTCGAGGGGCTTAGTCTGGCCACCGTGTACAACATCTTGCATCTTTTCAAGGACCACGGAGTCGTGATGGAGTTGAGCTACGGGGACTCGTCGTCCCGTTTTGACGGAAATGCAGAGAACCACTACCACATCACGTGCAGTCGGTGCGGTAAGGTGGAGGACTACCACAGGGACCTTGTCCCCGAGATCGAGGAGGAAGCCGAGCGGGCGACGGGTTTCAAGGTGCAGTACCACAGAGTAGAGTTCGTGGGCATATGCCCGGAATGCGCTAGAAGGAACATGCAGTAGGCGCACCTGGTTGTCAGTATACCAAGATGCGCCTACTTGTCGGCTGCCTATTCGTTGCCGGCCGGTTATTCCGTAGTGGACTGCTGCGACTGCTGCTGAAGCTGCTTGATCCCATTGATGAGGTCTACAAGACCTTGATACTTGGAATCGGATACAGTCAGCTCGGCGTTTGCCACCAGCTCAATCAACACGCTATCGGTCGATCGCGCCTTGGTAGACTTGAGGTCGTATTCCGCCGCCTCTCTGGACTCCTCATAAGTAGCAGGTTCGGGATCGAGCTTGTCGAGGATCTCAATGATGTGATATCCGTAGTCGGTCTTCACCGGGCCTACTATGTCGCCCTTGGCTGCACCGAACGCAGCTGTCTCAAACTCCTCGACCATCATCCCTCTCTCTATGATGCCGATGTATCCGCCCCTGACCTTGGTGACTTGGTCGAGCGACTTCGCCTGTGCCACTTGCTCGAAGCTGGCGCCAGCCTTGAGCTCTGCTATGATCGCGTTGGCTTCTTCCTCGGTCGCTGTGAGGATCTGTCGGGCTTCGACTCTCTCCCCCTTGTCGTACAGCATCGACTTGTACTGATCGAAGAACGCCTTGATCTCGTCCTCAGTCACCGTGACCTCGTTCATGGCGATAGCCCTGCAAGCAAGGTCGATCCAGATCTGCGATCTGAGCTCTCCAATGGTCATTCGAGCCTGGTTGAGCTGGTTCATGAACACCTCTTCCGAACCAAACTGGTATTGGATCAGCAGGCTGAGCTCTTCATCGATTTCCTCGTCGCTCACTTCGATTCCCAGTCTATCGGCCTCTAGTTTGACTAGTTGGAAGATGACCAGATTCTGAAGCGTCTCAAATCCGACCCTGGCCTCAATCATATCGTAGAACAGCGAGTACGGAATCTCTGTTCCATTCACCGTGGCAATCGGAGATGATAGATCCAGCAGGCCATCCTCCTGCTCCTGGGAGGATGACAGTGTCGCACCGGCGATCAGCGTCACTAGGGCGATCAGGACTACTGCCTCTGGCCTGTGCCTTTTGAGGAACTCGTTCATCAGGGTTGGCTCCTTTCTAACTAAGCGTAGGACATGTCTTTATACTTTCTAAACAACACCCCGCATTCCTGCCTAGGCCCATTGGAAGAGATAGGGAGCAACTGTCGCTCCCTATCTCCTGCCAAGAGCAGCAAGTTCTGATGTTTCCTATCTCCGACTGCCCGTGCCGATCGGTCTACGGCTACTGACTCGGGGCCTCAGCGAGCTTGACTTTCACGGCCTTCAGGGTCTTGTCTCTCACGAACACAACCTCTACCTCGTCGCCCGGCTGGTGGCTGCTGATCGTGAACACAAGATCGTCCGCCGTGCGGATCTCATCGTCACCGATTCTGACGATAGCGTCCCATCTCTCGAGTCCGGCCTCTGCTGCCGGAGAACCCTCATAGACTACGTCCACAATGGCTCCTGCAGAGACGCCGAGCCTCGAAGCGTACTCGCTGTCGATGGTGTACACTCCGACTCCGAGGTACCCGCCCCGCGACTTCGTCATCAACCTGGGCAGCAGATCGCTGATCGCATCAATCGGTATCGCGAATCCAACGTTCTGCCCATCCACGGCCATTGCCGTGTTGATTCCTATGACTTCGCCGTTCAGGTTAAGCAGAGGGCCTCCACTGTTGCCGGGGTTGATCGCAGCGTCGGTCTGTATGAACCCAGTGGGGGGAACCTGGACGCTCGACATTCCAAACATCTGTCTGGCCTTCGGATCATCGCCTCGGTGAGTGGCGCTCACTATACCTGCGGTCACAGTGATTCCGAGGTTCAGCGGGTTGCCAATCGCAATCGTCCACTCGCCCGGACGCACGTTCTTCGACTGCCCAAGCTTCACCGGCACGAGTTGCTTGTCGCCCGGTTCTATCTTGAGGACTGCTACGTCGGGGTTCTGCATGCTGCGGACGATCTGTGCCTCATACTCTGTCCCATCGGCAAGAGTCACCTTGATCGTCCGGTTTCCCGAAACGACATGGTAGTTGGTGAGGATGTAGCCGTCTTCAGTGAAAATGAAGCCGGTCCCCGACGACGTGGTGTAGTCCTCAGGATTCTGCCGCCCGTAAGGGTCAATGCCGAAGAAGAAGAAGAACGGGTCGAGGATCGGATCATCAACGAAAGGCCACTGGCGAGTTGGGGTCCTCTGGGTCGTCTTTGGGACTGCCTCAATGGTCACCACAGACTTGCTGACCCGTTCGGCGATGTCAGCTATGGTTGTCGGCCCAAATGGAGCATAGGTCACTGATGATACAGTGTCTGCACTCGAGGCCGAGGACGCCAGCGGCTGAGTCGAAGACAGATCGGCAGCCCCAGACTCGCCAAAGACGGACTGGTATGCTACGCCTGCAAAGACAATGATCATCGCTATTGCTAGCGACAGGAATGCCTTGTTTCTTCTAAATGCGTCAAATCTCATGTGCCTGAATCCTCCTTTACACGCAGTCGACTACTTCCCGGTCCATCCGGCAGGGACAAGCAGTGACGGCCCGCTACATCGCCTCAGGTCCTGCCTTTCCCTTTCGGTGATGGGGGAGCCGTCGTCGCTATCAGATTCACCATCCTCGGCTTGTGGAGGTGAGTTGAGATCGTCCAGCCTCAGAATGCCGTTGAGATCCAACACGCCGAGACGGCCAGAGATCTCTCTTCGCTGGGCGGCCTCGCCCCTCATGACACTGATTAGAGTGCCCAGATCGTCCGCTCGTCTGCGATCAGTGGGACTCGCGACTGTCATGAACCCAACAGGACCATCCAAGTCAACGTTATTGACATTTCCGCGGACCTCAGGCAAGGCCGCCGTGATCCGGCCCGGCTCGCTGGCCTGATATCCGATCTCGGAAGGAGGATCGGGGGCCAGCGAGACTACCGAGGCCGTTAACAACAGGCATGCTGCAGCGGCAAGCGCTGTCCACAGCCTGGACGAGCGGCGTTTAGTCACGGCGGCGGGCCGCACGGCCTGAGGTCGGAGTCTCGCCCGAGTCTCTTGCCAGAATCCGTCCGGCAAGTCGCGAGACTTCAGGGATGAGAGCAACTCCTTGGTTTTCTGCAACTCCATATAGGTCCTGAAGCACCTTTTGCAGTAGGCGAGGTGATATCTGACCTTGGGCTCGAGGTCGCCTTGGAGTTCTCTGTCTATATACGCTGATATTAGCTTGTCGATGACATCACAATTCATCAACCATCGCCTCTGATACGTACGGTTCCAAGAGATTCTTGAGCGCTCGTCGCGCCCGGTGAATGCGTGACCTGACAGTACCTATGGAGCAGTCCATGATCTCGCTGATCTCCGCATAGGAGAATCCCTGAATGTCGCATAGAACGACTGCCATCCTAAACTCCGGAGGAAGCTTCTGCAGTGCGAGATGGACCTCTCTCTGTACCTCGGCAGCCTCGGCCAGAGACTGCGGGTCTCTGCCTTCGCTCTCGACGGCCCTGGTCAACTCGTCGCCATCGTCGGTGATCAGCGGAGCGTCCAGCGACTCAAAGCGGATCCTTTTTCGCCGCCTGGCCTGATCGATGAACAGATTGGTCGCTATCCGATATAGCCAGCTGGAGAAGGAGCACTCGCGCTTCCACTTGCTGAAGGACCTATAGGCTCGAAGCAGCGCGTCCTGACTGAGGTCCTTCGCCTCCTCCTCGCTTCCGGTCATGCGGAGCGCCATGTTGTATAGCTGCTGCGCATGCTGCAGCGCTAGGGCCTCGAAGTCGTCAGGATGGGCTATGAGCTCACCAGGAGCTACGTCGGAGATCACTTGCATCTTGGCCATGGCTACCACCAGTGCATTCGTTCCGTACAATACGACGGAGCAGACTACGAAAAGTTCCAATATATCGAGGCGTATATCACCTGCGCATACATTATACTGTAGGCTCGCTGCTGTTTCAATCGACGGACGGCTGGGGGCAACCGGGCTGTCGCTGCCGGATTGCTTGCCGGTCCCGCCACGCGGCTGCTGCGACACCGGGCTGTGGCTGCTGCGACACCGGGATGCGGCGGCGACGCCACAGGGCTGCGGCAGGGGCGCCACGGGATGGCGGCTGCTGCGACACTGGGTTGCGCCACGGGCGCCACGGGGCTGTGGCTGCTGCCACACTGGGCTACAGCTGCTGCGATACTGGGCTGCGGCAGCGACGTCACGGAATGGTGGCTGCTGCGACACCGGGCTGCGACGGCGACGCTACGGAATGGCGGCTTCCCGAGATCTACTGCCGCGTCTGCGCCGCGATGGTGGCCTCGATCTGCTCCAGAACATACGACACAGACTCGTCTCCCCGGACGAGCCGGTCGAGCATGCTGTAGATGCGATTCAGAGAAGAAGATGGCAATGTGGATGGGGCGAATGGCGTAGCCTGGAGCTGCGCGGCACGGAATCTCCTTTCGATCTCGTCGTCCCCGTGCACCAGACCTCGTGTCCACGCCGTTTGCTCTGCCGGAGCATCGAACAGAGATGCCAGTCCCGGGAAGAAACCCGAGTCCTCTGCGATGTCCAGCTGGACGCTAGGATCTGTAGCGACGGCCTTCAACGCTTGCCACGCCGCCTCGAGGTGAGAGGCCGCCTCCTCCGACTGACTGGAACTCGGCTTGAACACGCCCATTCCATATCCCTCGGAGAGCGAGGTTCCCGATGCCCTCCAATCCGGCACGGGGAGGTCGGCCACTGCGTATTCGATGTCCGGGTAGTGCCTGCTCAGCACCTTATGAAGGCGATGGTCTGAAATGACCATTGCAAGCTGGCCCGACGCAAACAAGGCTTCCGGAGTGTGCTGCCGCTCGTAGAAGGGGTTGCGATGGTTGACCGAGTTGTCGTCGGGCAGCGTCGTCGCCCTTAGGCTCGAGGCGATGTCTACGAGGAGCTTCCACTCGTTAGGGATAGCACTGCTCTTCGCAGGAGCAGCCTCGCTCCCCGCAGGAATGGCCATGCCTTCTGCCTCGCCTTGGGCGCTGTGAGCGGTTGGAACGGAATCGCCGGCCCTGCTAGAGACGGATGGCGGTGAGGCGGAGGCAGACGGAGATGGGCCGGAGGCAAGCTGCAGCCACGTCCGCCAGGCGTAGTCGGTCGGTGCAAATCCGAGCTGGGAAACGACGGGCGTTCCATTGAGATCCGTGAACCATGTGAGCGCCTTGCTGTATTCGACCAGGTCAGTCCATAGCACCGGAGGCATGTTGGGGTTCAGACCGGTGTAATCCACCGACTTGGTGTTAATGTAGAGGAGCAGAGGAGACGTTGAGAGCGGCAATCCAAACACGGTGTTCCCGACCGTAAGCTCCTCAATGCATGAATCCACAAACGCGTCAAGGTCTACGCCGTCGCGCTCTACTAAAGGAGCCAGATCCATCAGCATTCCCTGATCAGCCATCTCCCTGAGATCTTGGCGGCTGCTAATCACGATATCCGGCATACCGTCGAACATGATCGTTCGGACAGCAAGGATTGAGAACCGCTCTATGTCAATCGCATCGACAGTGGTATCGCTCCCTGACGAGCTCAGCGCCTCGTTTGCGAGTCTCTCTACGAGTTCAGAGTTCAATCCCGCAGCCTTGACCCAGATGCGGACGGTGCGGCCTTTGGCTGGGAGGCCTTCCTGCCCGATTGCTCCTCTGATGATGTCGGGCAGTGACTGACTAGATGAAAGCATCGCGATGGTCACGACCGCTACGAGGGCTATACCGACGAACCAGGCGAGTCTCCTGAACGGCGTTTCCCTCCGCCTGCTCCTGCCCCTCCCGCTCTCAGCCCTCCCGCTCTCAGCCATCCCGCTCTCAGCCATCCTGCTGTAGGCCCCGCTGCCCTCATCGTCGACCTGCATGCCGGCAGGCGGCTCGAGCTGGCTCGTGAGGTCGCCGGGCAGCTTGAGCCCGCCAAGTCCGCCTGAGTCGAGGCCGCCCGACCTGTGCTTGCGTATGAGGGCTATCTCCCGGCGGACGCGCATATACGACCTGGACGATTCCATCGGATCGGACTGGGAGGTGTCTGTAAGCGTGCGGATCTCTTCATTCTGCAGGCGCGAGCGCCGCCTCTCGACATGAAATGCCAGCCAGAGACGATAGAATGACAGCCAGGGGAACCAGAACAGCCAGGTCATGGCCAGAGTTGCGAGGAGCGTCAGGGCAACCCGGAGCATAGGGGCTAGAGACGACATGCCCAACCCTGCTGCGTCTGTCAATCTTTCAGCGACGAATGTGGCTGTCGATGCAAACAGGGGAAAGAAGCACGCCGCGGCAAGCCATCTCCCGGAACCGAGGTACTCCTCAGCCTTGAGATAGACATAGGAGGCGGCCGCTCCCACGATTGCGTTGGTCAGCAGCAAGCCCAGGTTGGAGAAGACGGTATATATGTATCCAATGATGAAGGCGTAATAGTGCCTGAGAATGAACACATCGCCGAGGTGCGCGACGGCGAGCAGGGTGAGGGCAGCCAACAGCCCGGCCATTGCACCGCTTGTCACAATCAAGCGCGTGGGCAGCTCGTCAAAGGCGGTCCTTTCGACCGGACTGCCTATGGTCTTAAGCAATCCATGTGCCTTCTCACGCAGCGTCTTCAAATCTTCACCCTCTGAGCCTATCTTGTCTCATTTCTCACCGGACAAAACAGCGCGTAGAGAAGCAACTCTGGCCGACAAAGCCGCAACCGGGGCAGCGGCCTTGATCGAGCAATACAGCTGCAGGGGCAACGATGCTTGTGTATCCATCATACCACGGGTGACCAGCACACACATATCCTCCTGTGAAACATATATGTGATGTGCGCACAAGCCGCGGGGATGATCGCTCTCGCGCCTTATGTAGCAGGGGAAATGCTGTGGGAATTGGCACCAAGGATGAAACTCTCGGAACCCCAAAACGCTACTGTACGTACAGGCCTAACGCCACAGTACGTACAACGGATGTACAATCGCATCAGCAGTGTACGTACAAGGGCGATAGCGGTGTCCGAGAGAATCATTCTTGGCGATTATTGGATCGGGATTATACCAGCTAAACCAGGCTGGGGGAACCAACCAAGGGCAGTTGGTTCGGGCGGAGTACATATGTACTTGAGAGGGATACCTGCAGGCGGGCGGCCGCTCGGATCCGGACGATCGACCTTTCAAAATCGTCAGTTTACTATTACAATAGTGGTATGCGTTACGTCACCATAGATGGGAGACTGGTCTTCGATGCGAGTTGAGGAAGAGTTAAGGAACATGGTGCATGACCTCGAGAGGGGGCATGGTGACGAGGAGTTTATTCTCAGGGGTCTCTGGAAGACACAGCTTCTCTTCAAACCGAACGAGCACGAGCGCATTTTCGAATACACCTATCTGTTGGCCCAGACTGTTGGGCAGGGATGCAGTTACTGTTGCGGTCGAGCGTGCATCGACCGGGAATGGATCGGACAGGACGCAAGGAAGCTCCAGTCCGACCACGGCTGCATGAGGATAGCAGTCCTGGACGCCATCTTCTCGATCTTTGACCGACATCCGGCAAAGACATTCTTCATAGAAGGCACGTCGATCTCGAAGACCCGCCAGCGGACCGATATAGTTGTCGAGCAGGTCACGTCTTATCTTGGTTCAATCAGTGCGAGAAGAAAGCCTCGTGTCGTCAACGTGGGTGCAGTGGGGAACATAATCTTGTCCTTGCTGGACAGGGGCGTAGAGATGTACGCAACCGATCTCGATGAGAACTTGATCGGCAGAGAGATCGGCGGAGTGCGAGTGGAGGGCGGAGATCAAACGCTTCCCAGGGTCGCTGACAGCGACGTAGCCTTGGTCACCGGCATGACTCTGCCCAACGGCAGCATCAACGATATCTACGAGACAGCAAAGGCGTCTGGCACCAGGCTGGTCATGTTCAACGAAACCGGTGCGAACCTTGGTGAAGCATTGTGCAGGCTGGGGATCGATTGCGTTGTGAGCGAACCGTTCCCCTTCTACATATTCCAGGGGCAGAGCAGAATCGACGTCTACAGGAGATAGGGCACGGTCTATCAGCAATGGCACAAGTGAAATGGAGTGACGGGGTTGGGCACACAAGTGTGGAAGGAGCCTTTTGGCTCGAACAACGGTGAATTGACGATTTCAGGGATTGCAGTATCGAAGTTGGCAAAGAGGTACGGAACTCCGCTTTATGTATACGATCTGTCAGTAGTGCAGAAGAAGTATGAGATGATCAAGGAAGCGCTTCCCGGGTTTGACGTCTTCTACTCCCCAAAGGCGAATCCAAACCTGCACATCATGAAGCGGCTGACGTCATTGGGTGCCGGACTCGAGATCGCGTCCGGAGGAGAGCTGTTCCTGGCCAGGAAGGCTGGCGTGTCCGTGGGTGACGTGGTGTTCGTCGGACCGGGCAAGACAGACTCAGAGTTGCGAGAGGCCATGATCGCCGGAATCTACGCGATCGTCGTTGAATCAGCGGGCGAGCTTCGTAGAATCGAGGCGATCGCCGATGAACTGCAGAAGGACGTGGCCGTAGCGCTGCGGATCAACACGATGCAGACGGCCGAAAGCGCGCCGGAGAGGATGGTAGGCGGACCGAGCAAGTTCGGGTTTGACGAGGAGAGCGTCGTGTCGGCAGTGAACTCAGTCCCTCTGAAGCGCACCAGGATCATAGGCATACACGTCTACGCCGCTTCGGGGGTGCTCGACGTCGGAGAGCTTCTCTCGCATTTCAAGAGAACCCTTGAGCTGGCGGTGAGGCTCTCAAAGGAAATCGGCTTCGCCCTCCGGTTCATAGACTTCGGCGGAGGCTTCGGAGTCCCGTATACTGAGGAGCAGAATGAGTTGGACCTGAAGGCGTATGCAGCCGCGGTCCAGGAGATCGTAGCCGAGGAGTCCAAGCGAACAGACCTGAGCGGCGTTCGCCTCGCGTTTGAACTCGGAAGGTACCTCGTAGCCGAGAGCGGCGTCTATCTGACGAGAGTGGTCGATGTCAAGCAGTCCAGAGGCAAGACGTTCATCATCACTGACGGTGGCATCAATCACTTCATGAGGCCCGCGTTTGTCAATGCCAAGCACCATGCCGTGATTGCAACTGACCTCGACGGCACAGGGACTGTGGCGACCGTAGGCGGACCTCTGTGTACGCCAATAGATGTGCTGGTTCAGGAGCTCGATGTTGGATCCGTCGAGCCCGGAGATCTGGTAGCCGTGTTCGATACCGGCGCCTACGGATACAGCATGAGCATGCTGTACTTCCTAAGCCATTCGCTCCCGGCTGAGGTTGTGATAGATCGGGGACTGCCCGTCCTCGCCCGAAGGCGGGGAGGACTGGAGGACGCCCTAATCCATCAAGTCAACTACTAGGAGGTTTGGACGGTGTTAACGAGACAGGAGTATGAACGAGCCAGAGCGCGGGCCCTCGAGTACTTCGAGAAAGCAGCGATAGTGCTGACGGAAACCGAGAAGCAGAATGTAGAGGTTGCTGATTTCGGCCTGTCTGAACTGGAACGAACGGGGCTGGAGTTAGTGACCTACGTGAACACTGACCGGTGCTGTGCGAAGGAGCTAGTTCTCTTCCCCGGCCAGACCTGTCCAGAGCACAGACACCCTGCTGTCAACGGAGAGCCCGGCAAGGAGGAGACGTTCAGGTGCCGCTACGGCACTGTTTACCTCTATGTTCCCGGCGAACCGACGCCGAACCCCAAGGCTGCGCCTCCGGCCGGTAGCGAGCAATACTACACTGTTTGGCATGAGATCGTTCTGCGGCCGGGAGAGCAGTACACCCTCTATCCGAATACTCTCCACTGGTTCCAGGCTGGGCCGGAGGGAGCCATAGTCTCTGAGTTCTCGACAAAGAGCAGAGACGAGCTTGACGTCTTCACAGATCCTCGGATCGAAAGGGCCACTCAGATAAGCTGAGGAAAGCGGGAGGTCCGGCTCGCCCGGGACGCCAAGCGCGAGGTCCGGCATGCTCGATGCTCGAGACGCCGAGCGGGAGGTCCGGCATGCTCGAGACGCCGAGCGGGAGGTCCGGCTTGCCCGAGACGCAGTGCGGAGCGCCCGGCATGCCTGCCTACCAAAAGATAAACCGGCGGAACACCCTCTGACTATCTGGATCGAGCTGCTTCAGGTCTGGGATCACGTATCGGTTCCTGTAGATGTCGGTGATCGCCCGGCCATCTTTGCCACACTCCACGACGTGGGTCCCGACCCACATCGGCGTGTAGAAGGTCCTCGGTCCCTTGTCCGTGTTCACGTCCCAATGTAGGAACGCGAATTCTTCAGTGATCGCGTTCACCTTAGTGATGGTGTGGATCAGGTACCGCCTGGTCAGCTCGTACCAAAGGATTTCCCTGGACTCGGGCTGAACCTCAGCGAGGTCCCGGATCACTCCGATCTCTTTTTCCTCGCTCTTCGTCTTGCCCACTCTGAGGGAGATGTACTTCGAAGGATCCGACAGCGGGAAGCTGCGGAAGACCTTTACGTCCTGATACATCCCGACATTCTCGATCTCTACTGACAGGGATCCCACTTCGCTGCGAAATGCCCTGACTGTGTTCGGTTCAAGGAATCTCAATCCTGAGTATCCCATCTGTTGCCACCTCGTTGGGTTTCCCTTCTGCAATTCGCTGCGGGCTGCCTTCATTCGGTGCGCTGCGGGTTCGCCCATGCGGGCCGCAGCGGGTTCTAGCACGCAGTCCGCTGCGAGACCCTATGCGATCCTCTGGGTCAGAGCGTCCACAGACTCCCGATCCTTGGAGAGCTGCATCTGCGTGGTCACCAGGCGGTGATAGAGCCCGCCCAGCTTCATGAGTTCGTCGTGCGTGCCCATCTCCCGGATCCGGCCGTCATCCATCACTACTATCCTGTCTGCGTTCCGTAGGGTTGACAGGCGGTGAGCAATGGCGATCGTTGTCCGCCCCTTGCATACCGTCGCAAGGGCCTCCTGTATCTCTCTCTCGCTCTCCGTATCCACCGATGATGTAGCTTCGTCGAGTATCAGTATCTTTGGATCATAGAGCAGGGCGCGAGCTATCGAAATCCGCTGTCTTTCGCCGCCTGACAAGCCTGATCCGCTCTCGCCGAGCCTGGTGTCGTAGCCGTCAGGCAGCCTCACTATGAAGTCATGGGCATTTGCCGCGCGGGCGGCCTGCATGACTTCTTCAATGCCTGCATTGGGTCGGCCATATGCTATGTTATCCCTGATAGTGCCCCTGAAGAGGAACGGCTCCTGAAGCACAAGACCTGTCTGCCCGCGAAGACTCTGCTTTGTGAAGGAGCGGATGTCGTGTCCGTCGATTTCGATCGTGCCGTAGGTCGTGTCATAGAACCTGCACAGCAGGTTGATTAGCGTGGTCTTGCCTGATCCGCTTGGCCCGACGATGCCAATCATCTCTCCCGGTTTCACAGACAGGCTTACATCTTTCAGCACCGGGTAGCTGCGATCATAGCCAAACGTGACATTCTTGAACTCGATGGCACCGGTTATCTCGATGTCCCTTGCCTCGGGGCTCTCCACCACCGCAGACGGAGCGTCCAGAATGTCGAACACTCGGTGCGCTGCCGTAGCGAAGCTCGTGAGCCACTGGCTCATGCTGCTGATCTGGTTGAGAGGGCCGTAGAACATCGCAAGGTAGCTGAGGAACGCGGTCAGCGTGCCGAGGGTGACTTGCCCGCTGATGACATTTCTGCCGCCTGCGTACCATATGATTAGGTGTCCGAGACCGAAGATGAACCCGACGATCGGGTGGAACGTCGTAGAGGCTCGGTCCACGGCCATTCTCGCCTCGCGCTCCGTGCGGTTGTAGGACTCAAACACCCGGCTCTCCCTTCGCTCCTGAGAGAAGGCCTTGACAACCCGGATTCCCGAGAGCATGGCGGACAAGACTCCGGACAGCCTGGACCTGCACTCCCAATAGCGTCTCCATCGAGGGTGCACGTAGTGCCAGTAGACATATGTTGAACCCATGACAAACGGAACCGGAATCAGCGTGTAGATCGCCAATCCTGGGTTCATGGTAAACATGACTGTTCCGATACCGATCAAGAGGAGGATGTTGACGAAGAAACCATGCGTGACCTGGTAAACTACTCCCTGCAGTTCGTTAACATCTTGGGTGACTCTTGACAGCAGCTGTCCTACCTGGTTTCTGTCGTAGAAGTCGACGGACAGATCCTGGAGTTTGTCAAGCAGCCTTTGTCTGAGGTCAAATGAGACCCGCGTGGCAACCGATGCCGCGAGCCGGCCGTTCACCATGTCCACGCAGATCCTCAGCAGCTGGGCGAGCGCAAGACCTGCGACGAGGAGAGCCAGCCACGTGACTGGACCGTTCGAGCCCAGCAGATCGGCAACACTGCGGAACCAATCCGGAGGAGGCTCGTCGCCGAACACGTTGTCTATCAGGATTTTCTGAAGGCGAGGAGGAATCAGCTGGGTTGCGATTCCGACTATGGTGAGAGAAAGCATCGCGGCGCCGTACGGCCAGTACACCTTAAGCAGACCGAACAGCCTGATCATGACCGCCGACTTGTTGACGCACCGAGGACACACGCCGCCCGTCGCCCAGGTGGCCATGCCGCACTTCTCGCACCTGCGATCGTCTTTGTTGTCGTTTTCAGTGACCTGAATCGGAAATCCCTTGGCCCGTTGGTCTAGCTTGGCTGACACCTTCGCAAATCTGTCGGCATAGAGGTTTGAGAAACGGATTATCTCGACGAACTGACCATCTATCTCTACTTCGACTATTCCAGTTCCGACCCTTACATCGAGCCTTGCAGACTGAATAGAATCCAAGGGGATGTGCTGCAGAATCAAGGGCACTCTCGCCTGTGTGCCGGCGGAACGGCCGTGCGAAGCCCCCGAATCGTGGCTGGGTCCTCCGTCGGAAATCCGGAAGATGGATTCGTCCGTGACGACCAGCCATTGTCTCGAATATGTAGCATTCTGATCCAAGTCTGTATCGGTGCTGATTTTGATGCTCTCAGGTCGGACCCCGTTGCGCTCGAGCAGAGCTAGGATCTCGTCAGGAAGTGGCATTGTGAGTGACATTTCTATCCTCCGAGGCATCGCTGTGCAGTGGTTATGTTGTGCTATCGCCTCCATTATACGGCTCGCATTGAGGGAATCAACTGCACTTTTGCTCTGTACTCCCCATGTTTCGCCTTTATGGGCGGAATGGGCGGCACTAGACTGCTTTGTTGCTTTTTCCTCAATTACCTGCGGTTTTTCTTGGTCTAGGTGTGCCGGCCTGCAGATCGGTCTTGGTTGGTTAGGGTAGGGCGCCTGAAGGTGGGTCGGACGTCTAGCGGTCGGGTAGGGCGCCTGAAGGTGGGTCGGACGTCCAGCGGTCGGGCAAGGCGTCCGAAGGTCGGGGCAGGCCGTCTGAACGGCCGCCCGGGAGTTGGGCAGGGACCTCTGGAGGCAGGGCGGGACCTCGGGGGTAGGCTGGGATCTCAGGAGGCAGGGCAAGACCTTTCGAGACAGGTCGAGACTTGTGGAGGCCGTTTGCAAGACTGGGCAGTATTGCTAAGTGACTTTTAGCTGCGATGTTTGTAATCATCAAGTGCCGTCAAAGAAAATTCAATTCAGGGTATTGACATTGTTAAGGTACAGATTTAATATGTTGATAACCGGATCAAAGAAATCAAGGTGTGCTGCATGCACTGCGATCGACAGGAGGTGACGATATTGATGACACCGTCGTTTGTCCCCTCAGATGAGCTCGCAAGGATGCTAATGCACTACAGACCGAGGACGACGGTGAGGAGAGAAGAAGTCGTCCGGCTCAACCGCATCTTCCATAGAGCGGGTCGGGATCGAAGCGAGCCTTGACGCGGAGGAGTGGCACATGAGGAACCAGATGATTGGCAAATGCCCAGTCTGTTCGAAAGAGCTCGAGGTGGCACGCCTGCAGTGCCCGCACTGCGGTACCGGCATAGACGGCCGATTCCAAATCTGCCGATTCTGCCAGCTCACCAGGGAGCAGGAGGAGTTCGTGGGGATCTTCCTCAAGTCGAGAGGGAACATCAGAGAGGTGGAGAGAGAGATGGGGATCTCATACCCTACGGTGAGATCCAGGCTCGACGAAGTGATTCGGGCTCTCGGGTACAAGGTCGAGTCCGATGAGACCGAGATCGCGAAAAGCCAGAGGAGAAAGGAGATCCTCGAGGCTTTGAGCGCAGGCGAAATATCCTCAGATGAGGCCATAAAGATGCTGAAATCTTAGTGAATACCCTAATGAGGAGAGGTGCAAATCATGGAAGAAGTAAAGAAGATTCTCGAAATGGTGAACCAGGGTAAGGTTTCTGTCGAAGAAGGAGCGAGGCTCATACAGGCGTTGGGGACCGTAGACAAGTCCGCTCAGAGCACTGCCTCGGCTTCGAAGCCGAAGTTCGTGAGGATCAAGGTGAACTCCTCGGACAACGATGTAGTGAACGTGAACATCCCCTTGTCGCTGGCGAAGGTTGCCATGCGGTTCATCCCCAAAGAGGCGAGAGCAGAGCTCGAAGCGAAGGAAATCGACATCGATGAGATCCTCGAAGCGATCATGCAGGGGGCCGAAGGCAACATAGTGGACGTGAGATCAGGGGACGGAGACGTGGTACAGGTATATGTCGACTGAGCAGGTTGGCGAAGCCAAGGCCAAAAAGGGTGGGAGGCGTACGATGGGCCTGCGATTGTTGGGGCGTCGTCCCAGCACTCTGTTGTTGGTTGTGGTAAGGCCGGCATCAGCCAAGTTCCGAATCGTCGTGCCGATCCCGGTGGCGCTGGTCACGGTTCTCGTTGAAACCGTCGGGTTCTGGAGCTACGTCTTGGGCAAGCTGGGCGTCCGGCTGTCGAAGGCTACCGTACCGGAGATGCGGAAGGTGTCCAACACCCTCTCGCGGCTCAACATCAACTGTGACAGCGAGGATCTCGGCTCGATGATCTTCGCCGTGTGCAAGGAGATCGAGGTGCTGTGGATGGAGTTGATCTCCCACGGCTCATGGACCCTCGTAGATGTTCGAAGCTCGAGCGGTGACAGAGTGCACGTCCGGTTTATCTGAGTGTTGGAGGTGCTTGTCGATGAAATTGGCCGTGCGCTGGGCAACCAACCTCGTTGGTCTGCTAGTAGCCGCCTATCTGGTCAAGGGGATCAACTACGATACCACTGCCTCACTGGCTCTTGCAGCGCTGGTGCTCGCTGTCGTGAACGTCACGATCAAGCCTCTGTTGGTAGTGCTGTCTCTGCCCGTGCAAGTCATCACCCTGGGTCTCTTCACCTTCGTCATAAACGGGCTGATGCTGATGGTGGTCTCTGCGTTGGTCCCCGGGTTCAGTGTCTCAGGTTTGCTTGCCGCTATACTTGGATCGATAGTGGTCAGCATAGTTGGAGGATTGCTCTATCACTCGATTAAGGCCGACTAATCAGGGGTTTTGTCTGAGTCTACTGAAGGGAAGGTGACACCTTTGACGGACGATCGAGTTATGGAGATACTGAAGAAGGTAGAAAACAAGGAAATATCTCCAGACGAGGCTGTGCGTCTGATCGAGGATCTCGAAGAGTCTGACGAGGTGGGCGACTCGGGCAAGGTGAGTGGCTCGAGCGATCCTGGCAATAAAGACTGGCCGACTGCGTCGAAGATATCAGAGGATATCTCACAGGCTTCGAGTGAGGTGGAAGAGGAACTCGGCGAGACTGCTCAAGAGGTCAGTGAGGCCGCGCGAGAGGTCAGTGAGGTTGCTCGAGAGGCCGGTGAGGTTGCTCGAGAGGCCGGTGAGGCTGCGCGGGAGGCTGGCGAGGCTGCGCGTGAGGTTGGCGAGGCTGCTCGAGAAGTCGGCGGAGAGATCCGTGAGGGTCTCAGAGAAGCAGCGCGAGAGGTCGGCCAGGAGCTTGGCGAGGCTGCACGAGAGGTCGGGCAGGAACTCCGGGAGGTTGCGGCAGAGGTCAGGGAAGAGCTCAAGGACGCTGCACAAGAGGTCAGAGAAGGGCTAAAGGACGCGCGGCATGAGGCAAGCGAGGCGTTCAAGGAGATCGGGGGTCTAGATGCGATCGTCGACGGGCTCAATGCGGTCTTCTCCGGCCTTGGAGAAGGACTCCGGGCCATGTTCCGCGGCGGACGGGGAGGCGACTTTGACGGTTACCCGAAGTTCGAGTTCGCCGAAGTAAGAGAGGGCTCCTTTGCGACTGAGCTGCCACAGCTTGATTTCAGTCACCACAATGGAAACGTCATAGTCGATTCATGGGACAAAGATACATATAGGCTCGAGGTCACAAAGATCGTCAAGGCTCCGGACGAAGAACAGGCAAGGAAGCGCGCAGAGCAATCGATAGAGGTGACGGACTCTCGTGGCAGCCTTGGTGTGCGTATGCGGGAGAGGGAGACCAATGGAGTCAGCGTGACTGTCAGGGCCACTTTGCCCTCACGCCTCCGATACGCAGGGAAGTTCTCATTCCACAATGGGTCTGTTTCCCTGGAGAGGCTGCAGATGAAGGACTGCGTGCTGTCCATGCACAACGGCAAGCTCAACCTCAGGGACCTGACCGCAGATAATCTGGTGCCTACCTTCCACAACGGCAAAGCGAATCTTGAGGATGTAGACGCGCGCGTGTGCTGCGTCACCATGCACAACGGAAGGGTACGTGGAGATGCGAGATGCTCAACGCTCGCTGTGACCATGCACAATGGCGATGTCAATCTTGGGGTGTCAACTCAGAATGAGCTGACTTTCGCGGCTACGGCTCACAACGGCAGGATAAGCCTGCACTTGGAGAAGGCCGAAGACATTGGGTACCGGGTGGAATACAGTTATGTGAATGGAAAGGCAAGCGCAGGCGAGCTGGCGGAGGTTCTGGAGGAGATCGAGTTCGTCAAACCCAAGTACGGTGCCGGACACACCAAGTGGGTTGGACAGTCTCGCGACTATGAAAGCAAGCCGCGCAAGATCTCCGCAAAGTGCAGTCTGCACAACGGTTCGGTGTCGATCGGGTGGGGAAGTCCGGAGAAAGCAAGCTCTGATTGGTAAGAGGTGTGTGTGAGTGGCTTCTGAGAAGGCTGGTTCAGCGGGGCGGTCGCCATTAGGTACCCTCGTACGACTCCTGAGATTGGGAAGACCGTACTGGGCATGGTATGTCGGTCTGGTTCTGCTCACAACGGTTCTGTCAGGACTGGACGTGGCACTTATGGAGGCCTTGAGGCGGCTGATCAATGCCGCCACCGAAAAGAGCATGGCGCTCTTGAAGAGCGGCCTCATCATGTCAGTCGCGGTCTTCGGAACCTCTGAGATCCTTTGGTTTGTAGTCTCGTACTATGGAGAGCTCCTCGACCATGTTTCCATAATGAGACTCCAGTCGAAACTCGTCGAAAAGATGACGAGAGTCAGGTTGGGAGCTCTTCAGAAGTACCATAGCGGCGATCTCATTTCGAGGATAGCCGACTCAGCAGGCCAGGCTCAATCCGGCCTCAACAGCAGGGCCAGACAGATGCTGCATCAGGTGTTGTCCATCATCGTTACCATGGCCTACCTTACCCACCTCGACTGGGGTCTGTCGGTGGGAACGCTCGGTCTGTCTGTACTCCTGCCTGCGATCGTAACACCGCTGTCCAAGGTGCTGCGTGAGACGTATAGTGCGAGGCAGAAGGTGTATGCACAGAAGGATTCGTTCATCCAGGATTCGGTCCAGGGTGCCGAAGTGGTCCGTGCGTTTTCTCTGGCAAACCGGCTTGCTCGTAAGTTCAGGGACATATATCAATCCATACTGGGATACAGCAAAAAGGCGCTGGTGCTGAACCTGATAGTTGGGCATACGCAGTACCTGGTCATCGTCGGCGGGATCATCTTCGTGCTTGGGTATGGAGGACTTCAGGTTGCCCGCGGAACACTGGACCTTGGCGGCCTCGTCGTGTTCCTGTTCTGCTTCGAGAGGGTCGCGTGGCCTCTCTCCCAGCTCGTGAGGGCCTGGCCCGAGTTTCAGAACTCGATCGCACAGGCGGACAGGGTATTTGAGCTGCTAGATCTCCCAGATGAGCACTATGAACAGGAGAGCGCCGATCTGCGTGATAGAGTGCGGGCAGACCGCGAAGCACGCGTAGAGTTCAGAGATGTCCGCTTCGGATATGAGGAGTCCTCGGAGGTCCTCAAGGGCATATCACTGGTGGCTGAGGCTGGACAGGTCACTGCTCTGGTCGGTCCGAGCGGGAGCGGCAAGAGCACAGTCCTCAAGCTGCTCCTTCGCTTGTATGAACCATCTGATGGCTCGATTCTCTGTCAGGGAATGCCGATCGACCGCATGACCGTGGGCGACTGGCGCAGCCTGACGGCATATGTGTCCCAAGACCCATTCCTGTTCTCTGGAACTCTGCTGGAGAACATTCGATATGGGAAACCGGGTGCCACTGAGGACGAGGTGATCGCCGCCGCTCGGGCTGCGAACATCCACGACTTCATAGTGAGCACTGACGATGGCTATCAGACAAAGGTGGGCGAGAGAGGCGTCCGGCTCTCTGGAGGCCAGAGGCAGCGAGTGTCCATCGCAAGGGCTATCTTGAGGGATCCGCTCATACTCATCCTCGATGAGCCGACTTCGTCTCTGGATAGTGAAAGCGAGCTCGCAGTCCAGCAAGCTCTGGATACGCTGATGAAGGGGCGAACGACGCTGGTGGTCGCACACAGGCTTTCGACTGTGCGACATGCCGACAAGATCGCGTATTTGGAGGATGGAGTGATCAAGGAGACAGGCACGCATGACGAGCTGATCAAGCTGCGAGGCAGGTACTATGAGATGCACCAAGTCCTGCTCAGCGAGCCGGGAGAGCGAAGCGATCAACCTCATGAGGTGCGAAGGGAGGCGATGGCATGAGCAGTTCCCAGGCAGAAAAGACCCGATCCAATGGCAACATGCAGCCTGAGGCACAAGCAAAGCAATCACGTAAGCCAGTCGGGGGCTTCAGGGTATTCTTGCGGCTACTCAGGTTCGCCCGCCCGTACGCTCCGCTCATGATCCTGGGCATTGCGCTGATGTCTGTCGACGTGTCGTACAACGTGGCCATTGCCTGGATTCAAGAGACGTTCATAGACACCATCAACTCAGGCGATGTCGACAGGCTGATGTATCTCGTCAAGATCTGCTCGGCAGTCTCGGCTGCAGCTATGGTAATGATATTCCTCGGTGAATACCTCAGGAACTGGACTGTCACGCTCATGGACAGAGATGTGGCGCTTGCCGTCTACGATCATGTGAACCGGCTGCCGTTTGGTTATGTGCAGAGCGTGCATTCCGGAGACCTCGTCTCAAGGGCGAGCAGCGATGTCGGGCAGGCCACTCAGGTGATTGGCAACAACGCATACAGCCTGATATCGAACATAGCCATGTGTTTGCTGGCGTTTACCTACCTGTCCAGGATAGACTTGCCGCTCGCGCTCCTGGTAGTAGGCGCTGGTCCGATCATATTCGGTGCAGGCAGGTTCTTTGACCGAAGAATACGTAAGCTGTCAAAGGACATACAGGACCAGAGTGCCAATCTCAGAGGAATGCTCCAGGAGATGTTTCAGGGAATGCCTGTCATCAAGGCATTCGGGCTTGAGGATTCCTTTGTGCGCAAGTACAACACAGAACGTGCGACTGCGACTGACATGATGAAACGGCGCTCACTCATGAGCGCTGCTATGTGGCGAGCGGTCAACATCACCAACGAAGTCTTCCTGGTAGGCTGCGTGACACTCATCGCCCTGGCTGCGATTCGTGGGAGCCTGACAGTCGGGGCAGTGCTGGCGTTCACAATCCTGATGGGGCGAGTTCAGTGGCCGTTTGTCGGGCTGTCGACGACCTGGGGTTCAGTGCAGCAGGGCTTGGGCGCGGCTGACAGGGTGTTTGCAGTGATGGACGTTGCGACGGAGGTCGATTCGCCCGCACCGGGTGTTGCAGCTGCCCAGAGCGCTCCACTTTCCTACGCTGAGTCGGAATACGCGCTCGACGTAAGAGACGTCTCGTTCTCCTACTCGTCCGGAGACAGCCTGTTCGCTGGACTGAATCTGCAGGTCAAGCCTGGGGAAATAGTGGCGCTGGTAGGCCCGAGCGGAGGCGGCAAGACGACTCTGGCTCAGATCTGTTGCGGTCTGAGGGATGTCGGCCAAGGCGACGTCAAGGTGTTTGGGATCTCGCTCAAGTCTGACCTCAACTCCGCCAGGTCTCTGGTTGCATACGTTCCGCAGACACCGTATCTGTTTGCCGGCACGATTCGCGAGAACATAGCCTACGGCCGCGATGACGCGACGTTCGAAGAGATCGTCGAAGCCGCCAAGGCTGCGAATGCCCACGACTTCATCAGTGCGTTCGAGAAGCAGTACGATACCGTCATCGGAGAGCACGGGACATCACTCTCAGGCGGCGAGAGGCAGCGCATTGCCATTGCCAGGGCGTTCTTGAGGGACGCTCCGATCATCATCCTCGATGAGGCGACTTCGTCGCTGGACAACGAGTCTGAGAAGCTGGTGCAGGAGTCGATGGATCGGCTGATGAGGCAGAGGACAGCTCTAGTCATCGCCCACAGACTGTCGACAGTCAGAAACGCTTCGAGGATTGTCGTGATAGACAACGGCCGCATAGTAGAAGAGGGCACTCACTCTGAGCTGATCCGCCGCAGAGGGCTGTACGCTAGGCTTTATCATATACAGTTTCGAGACTAAACACAAAACCGCCAGTCGGCCAGGCTCTGGCGGTTTGTGTCCTGCTCCTGTACTGCTATTTACATGCGTCTATCATCGCACGGATGTTGTTGAGCGGCGTCTCCGGGGGAAGATCGCACCCGCTGCTGAGAATGAAGTTCGGGTACTCTGACATCGAGTCCAGCAGCTCTCGCGCTGCAGCATATACTTCTTGAGGAGTCGAGTGAGCTACCACTGCGACGGGATCCAGGTTTCCGATCATGACCACGTCGGGCGGCAGCATCTCCATGGCAGCACGGAGATTGACATCCGAGTCCAGACTGAGTCCCTGAGCTCCCGTGTTGCACATGTCCGGTATGATATGAGTGCTGCTCCCGCAGATGTGCAGTATGCCGATGGTGTCCAGCTCGTTGAAGATTCTCTTCACATACTTGCCTGAGAACTGGCGGAACTGCGTTGGAGACAGGATGACGCCGGTCGGCTCCAGCACCGCGATCATGTCAGCGCCTGCTTCCACCAAGGCTTTGCCGTACCGGATTATCCGCTCGGTCGCGAACTCGAGTATCTGCTCCAGTGTTGATGGATCGTCGATGGCACACATCGCTGCTTCCGACTCACCCATGAGCCTTCCGGCCAGCGAGAACGGGCCGATGACGTATCCGCCGCACGGGACATCTATCGCTTCTTTCATCCGCCGCATAGCCTCAACGAACGCCATGACCCGGCCGTCTTTGAGTATGTCGATCTTGGCGAACTGGTCGAGGCCACGCACAGACTTCACAGGGTGATCTTCTACGCTTGGCGACTCGTGGAGGGGATACCTAACCTGAAGACCTAAAGCATTCGCCTCTACTGAGAGATCCATTACCTGGAACAATGCGTCTGGACGGAGGTGTTCATAGAGCGCTTTGGCGGTCTTTACCTGTGCATCAGAGTTGAACAGGATTTGCCGTACAGAGAACCCGGTGAGCTGCACTCCAGGGAAACCCATGAGAGGCACTACCTTGCGTCTGTCGCACTGCGCTGCAAAATCAACGAGTCTCACAACGCAACCCCCATTTCATCTGGTTCAGATCACCTACGATTTTACCTGCAAACGAAGGCAATCACTATGGACTGGTTTGCTACCTTTTGTTGCTTTCTTGCTTGGGTGGCAGTTGTGAAGGATGTGGCTGTGTCCTGTGGAATCACTTCTTGAGTTGCGATGATCACCTGGTGTGGAACCGCTTCTTGATCCTGGATCGCCACCCGGTGCGAGACTGCTTCTTGATGCGAGATCGGCACCTGGTGCGGGATCATTTCTAGATGAGGGCACCATATTATTTGATAAACTGATCGTTTCAGGAGGAAACCGCCACATGGACGTAAAGGTGGAATGGAAGGGTGGACTAAGGTTCGAGGGCACGGGGCCGAGCGGCCATACTGCCGTGATGGACGCCTCAAAAGAGATCGGAGGCGAAGACAGCGGGCCTCGCCCGACTGAGATGCTGTTGTTCGCATTGGGAGGATGCACGGGCATAGATGTCGTGATGCTGCTCAAGAAGATGCAACAGCAGGTTTCCGGCGTCACTATGAGAATAAGCGCGCAGAGAGCCGAACAGGACCCAAAGAGGTTTACAGAGATACATGTCACCTACGAGATCACTGGTACAGACCTTGACGAGTCAAAGGTCCAGCGCGCGGTAACGTTGTCGTCCGAGAAGTACTGCTCCGTGTTGCACTCGCTGAACGCGAAGATCACCACGTCATACGAGATTGGTCTTGGGGGCTGATGTGCGGACTCGGCGCACGCGGGACAGACCGCGTGCGGGCTCGGCGCACGCAAATGCGGCCCCCACGAGGTGGAGGTGCGTTAAAATGGCGCAAACTGCGCGGACGATGCCGGAGCGCGCATCGTCCGGCGGGATTAAGGCAGAGGGACTGACAAAGAGGTTTGGGGATCTCACGGCTGTCGACAGCCTAGACTTGCATGTGAAGCCCGGCGAGCTGTTCTGCTTCCTCGGTCCCAACGGAGCAGGCAAGACCACGACCATCAGGATGCTCATCGGAACCCTTGTTCCGACATCGGGCCGTGTATTGCTTGACGGCATCGATGTGTACAGGGAGCCTGTCAAGGCGAAGCAGATCATTGGATACGTGCCAGACGAGCCGAATGTCTATGAGAAGCTGACCGCTCTTGAGTTTCTGTGCTTCATAGCAGACGTCTACAAGCTCGACAAGGCGCGCGCGAAGAAGCGCGGCCTTGAGCTGCTCGACATGTTTGAATTGGCGGATCGTGCGGATCAGCAGATGGGTGGCTTCTCCCACGGCATGAAACAGAAGATGGTGCTGGCTGCGGCCCTGCTGCATGAGCCCAAGATACTGTTTCTCGATGAGCCTACCGTGGGGCTCGATCCGAAGAGCGCGAGGATGTTCAAGGATATCCTGAGAGGGCTGTGTGACAGAGGAATCACGGTGTTCATGTCAACACATATACTGGAGATTGCCGAGCGGATGGCGGACCGGGTTGGTATCATCCAAAGCGGCAAGCTCAGGGCGGTCGGCTCTGTCGAGGAGCTCAGGACGGCTGCTCGCAAGAGCGATCAGAAGCTGAACGGGACGCAGATGACTCTGGAAGATCTGTTCCTTGAACTTACGGGCGGGTCCGAGTACGAAGAAGTCTCGCGGTACCTGGAGGGATAGGCATGAGAGACTTGCTCGTTGCCTTGATGCCCGACTGGCTCGGCTTCAAGAACTCATTCCTCAGGCTCGGGGGTAAGAAGCGGATCACTCCCCTCATCGGAGTTGCCTTTACCGTGTTCTTCACGGTGTTCATCGCCGCGGGAACGGCACGGGTGACCGCCTTTGCCAGAGAGATGTTTGCTGACTACCCAGGCCTTCTTCAACTGATAGAGATGAACGTCCTGTCAGCCATATCGCTGGCCTCGTTTGTGCTGCTCCTCATGACCGGCATTCGAGGCATCTACAGCAGCTACTACGAGTCAGGCGACATGGCTTTCCTCCTTTCGACTCCGTTGAGAGTCGAGGCGGTGTTCTTCTCAAAGCTCTTGAAGAGCACCATGTCTAATCTCCTGCTTCTGGTGCCATTCTCGGGCTCCATCTGGATCGGATATGGCATCGCTCAAGGGGCTTCGCCTCTGTTCTACGTGGTCGTACTTGTTTCGCTGCTGCTGGTTGCAGCGATGTTCACAGCGCTCAGCTCGGTCCTGGTCATGGTGATAATGAGGTTTGTCCCCGGCCAGAAACTCAAGCAGATCATGCTAGTCGGATCGCTCGCAGTGTCGCTGGTCTTCGTCTTTGGCACCCAGTATCTCAACTCGACCCTGAACCTGAGCGACAATCCAGCGCAGACCCGCGCTTTCCTTGAGTCTGCGGGACGATGGAAGCTTGACACGACGGGATATCTCCCGCACATGTGGCTGACCAAGACCCTGCTGACGTTCTCGGGCACACGTTCGTTTGGACTAGGCGAGTCGTTCGTGCCGCTGGCGCTCGCGGGGCTGGTGTCTTTGTTTGCAGCATCGGTTCTGGCCCGTCACACGTTCCTGACGGGGTGGTCGTCGAGCCAGGAGTCAGAGGGGAGGAGGAGACGCGTCGAGCCGCTCGACATGGCCGCAGCGGAAAAGGGTGGAGACGCTGCAGCGCGGTCGGCCGCAGGTCGGTCCGTTGTAGGTCAGTCTGCTGCCGGACGGTCCGCCGCAGGTCAGTCTGCTGCGATGCGCCGTGCAGCGTCCTCGTTTGACGCTCCCCCGGGCCTGTTGCGCGGCATAGTCCGCAAGGATATGAAGGTGCTGGCTCGCACCCCTACCGTGTGGTACAGCATGGCAGTTGCGATCATCGTCATGGGCTTCATGGCGTACAATGTCACGCAGAACATGGGCGCCCAGGACTTGGCGAGCGAAGGCGATATCACCGGCATAATACTGCTGTTCATGACCATGGTGATGGGCGCGTCCATCAACGCGCGCTCGGGTGCGTTCTCTGTCAGCCTCGAGGGCAAGTCGTGGTGGATGATCAAGAGCATGCCCGTAGAGCCCGGAGCATATTACCTCGCAAAGCAGGTGTACGGGTTCCTCGCCAGCTCTGTCATTGGCGTCTTGGTGGTGCTCGGCATGACCGCCGCCCGGCAAGTGCCGATTCCGCCGCTCTATATCTCGATTCCCACAGTGCTCGCCGTCGGTTCGGCGATCGCTGCGGTGTCCCTCTTGTTTGACATACTGTACCCCGACTTCGATTTGGGAGGCGCGCTTGCCTCGTCGTCGGGCAGACCGCGCAGCGGCGGCTCCACTGGCAAGCTGATGGCCGTGATGCTGGGGTCAATGGCCATAGTGGTGTTTCTCGGCGCGGTGTTCGCGTTTCCTCTGTACTACAGCGACATTGGATGGACTGCCTGGATGAGCCCTGTTGTTGCCGAGGCGTGCGCCGCGGTTGCGTTTGTGGCAATTGTCCTGGCCGCCAACTGGTTGTGCTACAGGATCGGATCCCGCAAGCTGGCAACGATGTTTGTAGGAGTTGAGTGACGTGAGGCTCTCGGAGCTCTTGGCCGCACTGAGGATTGCTCAGGTCTTGGGTCCTGTTGACATTGAGGTCACGGGATTCTCCATGGACTCGAGAAAGGTCGAGCCCGGCAACATGTTTGTGGCCCTGACTGAGCCTGAACTCGCTGACAGGCGGCAGTTCGTGGGAGCCGCTTGCGAGGCGGGTGCGACGAGCGTGCTTATAGAGGAGCCCCTTCCCTATGAGGCCAGGCTGCCAGGACTGACTCAAGTGGTTGTGCCGAACGTGCAGGTAGCTTCGGCATTGATGGCGGCCAGGTTCTACGGAGAGCCTGCCAAACGGCTCTCAATGGTTGGCATCACTGGAACCAAGGGAAAGACGACGACAACGTACCTCACTGTCGCAATGCTCGAGCGCGCAGGGTTGTCGACCGGATTGATTGGTACAGTGCATATCAGGTACGGGGGCACCTCTGAGAAGTCCCCGAACTCAACCCCTCATGGCATCGAGCTTCAAAAGATACTGGCGCGTATGGTGGATGCAGGAGTATCGGCAGTCGCCATGGAGGTTTCGTCACACGCCCTCCGGCTCCATAGGGTCGCCGGAATCCCATATCGTGTTGGCATCTTCACAAACCTCGGCGGTGACCATATGAACTTCCACAGTTCGGTCGAGGACTATGCGCAGGCGAAGAGCATGCTCATGTCGTCGGTGACGGTCAACGGAATGACGGTCGTGAACATCGACGATCCGAGAGGGGAGTACATGAGGGCATCGTCGCTCTGCGAGTGCTATACCTATGGTCTGTCCGAGAAGGCCGTGATAAGGGCCACCGACGTGAAGACATCGCTGGCAGGCTCGAGCTTCGTCTTGCACTGCCCGTCAGGCACTCGGGCTGTGAAGACTCACCTTCCGGGCAGATTCAATGTGTACAACGCGCTTGCGGCAGCCGGGGCGGCTCTGGCGATGGATGTCCCACTCGATGCGATAGTGGAAGTTCTCGCCGAGGCTCGAGGTGTCCCGGGACGCATGGAGCCAGTGGACACAGAGGGGCTTGGATTCCGAGTGATAGTCGACTACGCTCACACTGCTGAGAGCATGGAGAACGTCCTCCAGACTCTGCGAAACCTGAACCCTCAGAAACTGATCACCGTCTTTGGATGCGGCGGCGACAGGGACAGGACGCGCAGGCCCAAAATGGGAAGGGTCGCTGTTGCTTACAGCGACAGGGTGTACATCACTTCCGACAACCCGAGGACCGAATCGCCAAGGGCGATCATCGATGACATACTCGCGGGCCTGGTGGAGGATCGGGTCGATCCGAGCGCTTATACGGTTGTCGAAGACAGGGCGGAGGCGATCAGGCAGGCAATAAGGGAGGCCCGCGTGGGCGACATAGTAGCCATTCTGGGGAAAGGGCATGAGGATTACCAGATCATCGGGCACGAGAGGATTCACTTCGATGATAGGGAAGTTGCTCAACTAGCAGTGGAGGAACTCCGGAGGGAGATGGTCAAGTGAGCACTTCATGGAATAACTGGCGTTGCCGATGGGGCGTCGGCTGTGGCATCGGCTGGGTCGTGTTCGTGGTTGCCATTATCGTGTTCAACGTAGTCGTCGGCGGATACGCGACCAAGTACGTCCTTGACTACTGGGGAAGCTATGTGCGGGGTACGCACGTAGACATGCCTTTGGTGCCCTGCATGCTCGCGGGCCTGTTCGTGGCGGAGGCGGCTGTGCCTGCAGCAATCGCGACCTTCATTTTATCAGCATTTTTGAACAACCCAGCGTATTGAGTGTACGCGGGCTAGGCGGAAGGGGCGTTCAGCGTGATTGACAAGATCTTAGGAGTCGAAGCAGTATCGAGCGAAGTGCAAGCGACGGTCAGCAGCACCGCCGAGCTGCTGGGTCAGTTGTGGGACAAGTTGGTGTTGTTCTCTGCCAGAATCCCGGTCGCCTTAGTTGTGCTGTTCATCTCCTGGCTGGTGATCAAGAGGTACAGAAAGATCCTAAAGGTTATGCTGTCGCGAGGAAAGATGGACCCGATTCTGATCAACCTCGTCCTGTCGGGAGCGGTTGCGGCAGGATGGATAGTGTCGATATCGCTGGTCTTCTCGATCCTCGGCTTCAACTCCATTGCGATCGCCCTGTCCGGATCCCTCGGCCTGATCGCCCTGGGTTTGGCCTCCTCTGCGAACAACGTCGTATCTGACCTGTATGGAGGAATATCTCTAATCGCGGAGAGCTCGATAAGGGTAGGACGGAGGATACGCGCGGCAGGAGTAGAGGGTCGAATCATCGACATGAACATACGGAAGCTGAGACTGATGGATGACGCAGGGAACATACACATCATACCTAACAAGGCCGTCGACGGATCGACCATAGTGGTCATTGCAGAGAAGGAAGAGTCAGAGAGCTAAGAGCCAGGGAACAGGTGAGCCAGGGAACTCGAAAGCTGGGGAACTGAAGAGCCAGGGAACTGAAATGCCAGGGAACCGGAAGGCCAGGGAACCGAAATGCCCGGCAAACAGAGAGCCAGAAAGCGTAGAGCCAGGGAGCTGATCCCTGGCTCTTAGGGTATTGGTACCGCCTCAGAAGTCTGCCGGCCCGTCTCCTAATAGGCCGAGCTTGCGGGCGTTGTCGAGCAGAAGTGTTTCAATGGTATCGGTTTCTGTTTCCGGGAAGTTCCTGAGTTCAACTCTCCTGCATCCCGTGATTTCTTGAACTGCCTGCGCTTGCGGATTGTGATAGTTGTCCATTATGAGATCCGGCTTGAGCTGTGTGAGTTCGACCACTCTAGCCGGGCTGAGTTCGTCTGGTCCGAAGACTCCCACCACGTTGTATCCCAGCCACTCTGCCAAACCCTGCTGGTGAAAGTGTACCAGGACCCTCGTCTCTCCTGCTCCCGCAGCCCCGGCCTGAGACCTGAGATCGGCCGCAAACCGCTCGAACTCTTTTTCCCAGGCTTGCTGGGCTTCTATAGTGCCGAGCCGCTCAGACAGCAGGCGCGACTGGGCCATGAGATTGTCCGGAGTGTTTACTGTGCTGACCTGCACTACTCGTTCTTCCGGGACTTCAGCAGCCTGGATCAGGCGCTGGATGAAGGGCTCGTAGCCACCCCAGACCACAATCGCGGATCCAGCTACTTTCGCGATGTCGCTCGCCCTGAAATCATACTCAGGCGGGTGTCTGAGCTCTGCCGGCGCGAGTACAGTGACGCGGGTCGCGCCCGCTGCCCTGGCAATGGCTGCGGTCCAGGACGTCGAGGCAACAACCTCGACTGTTTCGGGTGTCAGACCGGCCGCTTCGGCCGCTTCGGTTGCTTCGGCTGCCACTGCCGTCAATGCGGCCGCCTCGGCCGACCCTGAGCCGACCTCAGCAGCTTCTACGTTAGTCGAGCCTATGAGAGGCGATGCCACCATCAGGACAACCGTGGCCGCGACTAGACCCATGAGTCTTAGGACTTCGGTCATGCTAGACACCTTACTCATCTCTGACGCCCCTTCGTTGCACCAATATCGATTTGATAGTCGCAACAACCACCAACGCCATGACAGCCACCACGGTCATGGACGCGCCGCTGGGCAGATCGACTGCCATGGACAGCAGGAGCCCACCAGAAGCGCTGAGTATGCCGAGTACAGAACACACAACAAGGACTTGAGCCAGGCTTTTTCCTATCATCATTGCACCCAATGCAGGCAGCAGCATCACTGCGTCTACGAGAAGCGCTCCGACTATCCTCATGGCAAGGCCTATGGCCAGCCCTGTAAGCACAAGTAGGCCGTTGCGGACCGCTTCCGCCGGCACTCCAAGCAACTTCGCAAGCTCACGGTCATAGAGCACTAGCTGGATCTCTCTATAGAGAGCGACAAAAACCGCTAGCACAACCGCGCCTACGATCAATATTACCCATGTCTCGGTCTCAGTCATTGCAAGGATGCTGCCGGTGAACAGCCCGAAGGCCTCCATGGCTGGAACGCGTGCTCTGTAGAAGAGGATAAACGCAGCAGCGATAGAACCGGTCATGAACAGGGCGCTTGTCAACCCTGCATCCATCTTCATCCGATCTGACAACGGGCCAAGCAGGAGCGAGCCGACCACTATAGCCACAACCGCGCCCACGACCGGCTGCTGGTTCAGAGCTAGGCTGCAGGCAGCTCCGAGGAGCGCCATGTGCATCAGTGCAAACCGAATCGTGGTCAGATTGAGGGTCACAACAACGGTCCCCAGCAGCGAGAACGTACCGCCTGCTACGATGGACGCCACGAGCGCTCTCTGGAATATCGGGTACCTTAGATACTCAATCAGCGGCAAGCGCTCTCCCCCCAATCCAGTGTTAGCGCTAGATCAGATATTCTGTAGGCCCTATCTGCGAGACTTCTCGCCTGGTCTTCGTCGTGACTAACTACTACCATCGCGAGTCCAAGCGTTTGCCGTATACTGCGAAGGAGGTCCACAAGCGCTGCCTGGGCATTTCTGTCGAGGTGCGTTGTCGGTTCATCGAGCAACAGAATCCCAGGTTCTCGAACGAGCGCTCTGGCTATGTTCAGGCGCTGAACTTGGCCGCCCGAAAGCTCTCGGCAGTCCCTTCGCTTCAGGTCTTCGATTCCGACGAGTTCCAGCATTCTCGTGGCTGCTGCCCGGTCTTGCTTGCTTGGTCGAGTGAGATACGAAAACGCCTTCCCCCAGCGGCCAAGAAGCACCGCGTCTTCAACACTGATCGGGAGTTTGCCCGGGACACTTCCCTGCATGACATACCCGATTCTCTGCCGAGCCCGCCGCCGGTCTGCCTCCGATTCTACTGCTTTCCCCTCTATCTCTATGCTTCCTGACCATGGCTGGACGAGCCCTAAGATCAATCGGAGGAGCGTGGTCTTGCCTGCACCGTTCTCTCCGAGAATGGCTACGGATTCGCGACGGCCTACCACTAGGCTGACTGAGTCCAGCACAAGCTGATGGCCATAGCCTGCTGTGACATCCCGCAGCAGGATGGCTGGAGCGCATTCCGGCTTTGAAGGGGACTTCACCACTGGTCCAGTTCCTCCGAGGGGAGTGAGGCTACGACTCGGTAGAGGTCGCTCGTGTCGGTCTGACTCAGGACGACGAACCCGATCGAGCGCAAGAGCTCAACGAGCTCGCAAGCTGGAGGCAACAAGTCGACGCGAAGCACTTCGTTTTCCGAAGATCCATGTATGCGATTGACTGTGTCACGGCCGACGAAGTGATTGATGATCAAGGCACCTGAAGGCCTCAAGACCCTGCGGATCTCCAACAGCGCCCGGCGCTTGTCACGGAAGTGGGGATACACCCCGTTGCACAGGACGACATCAATGCTGTCGTCACAGAGCGGCAGGCAGTGGGCGTCCGCTTTGAGAACCTCCAGGCCGGCTATCTTTCCTTCGTATCTTTCTCTGAGGATTTCGAGCATTCTCTGAGAGAGGTCACAGGCGATCCACTTGGCCGGGCTTTTGGAAGTGACTGCTGACAGAAGAACTCCGGTGCCCGACCCGATGTCGAGCACGACCTTGCCGTTGATCTCTATCAAGTCTATGAGCTGAGAAAGAGCTTCTGTCGATGGGCGAGCCACTCTCTCGTCCCACCCGTCTGCGAGCGAATCAAAGACGGCGGCGCGTGCATGATCGAACTCGAGGTCGTCAAGGCTCATCTGGCTGGTCCCTCTTTCACAATCTTGCTGCTACTCATGAAATCGTAACATACTATACCAGCATGTGCAAGGAAGCGCCCTGTGTGCGAAGAATATCTGGATTGGCAAACGTGCGTCAGAGGGCACGCGAGCGCTTCTGAGGATATGCGAGCGAACTCCCAGGGTATGCAGGGGCAGACCTGAGCGTGCGCAGGCGTGCGCCTGAGCGTCTGCAAGCGCATGTCTTGGAACATGCAAGTGTGCGAGGAGGCTGTGTTGTGAGCGGCTTGATCTCGACAGGGTTTTACCCCTTCTGGTTCTGGAACGACTACATCACCGAACAAGAAGTCAAGAGGCAAATAGCCGAGATGGCCAGCCAGGGCATAAAGGGGTTCTTCATTCACACGAGGCAAGGGTGTCAGCGGCCTTACTTGTCCGAATCCTTCTTCCAAGTGGTAGACGCTGCTGTTGAGGCTGCAGAAGAACACGGCATGATCGTCTGCCTATACGATGAGTATCCCTACCCAAGCGGAATCGCCGGCGGCGAGGTGGTCCTTGGAAACCCCAAGTTCCACGCTACCAGGCTCGCTCACCAGTCTCAGGTGGTGGATGGCGGATACATCCGCATGACTCTCCCTGCGGGCAAGGTCTTGTCAGTGAAGGCGTTTCCCATGGATGGAGACCGGGTCGATTACGCTGGCGCGATCGATCTCAGAAACCACGTTGGGGTAGTCCTCACCGAGGATTCCTACGTCGAAACAGGGCTTACCGCGTACAACAGGAAGCGGTACTTCGCGAGCGAGCCCACGCCCGTTCTCGAGGTGACGCTGCCGCCAGGACGGTTCAAGATCAGCGCAACCTGCCAGGTAGAGGTTAGGCGCCACAAGTACTGGGACCACTTTGTCGATATCCTGAATCCCGAAGCGGTGCAAACCTTCATCAAGCTGACACACGAGCGATACAGAGCTCGGTACGGAGGCAAGTTCGGGACTTCGATTGCCGCGATCTTCGTCGATGAGGTTGAGCCTGGCTGGTCTGACCGGATTCCAAAGGCATTTGCAGACAGGTACGGCTATGACATCTGTGAGCACCTGCCTGCACTCCACGACCGAAACCATCCAGATCACGCCAGAGTCGCCCGCGATCTGTACAGGCTCACATATGAGCTGTTCTGCGAGACCTTTGAGGAGCCAATATCTCAGTGGTGCAGGCAACACGGCATCTCCTATTGCGGGGAAAAGCCGTCCATGCGATTGTCTCAGCTCAGATACATGGGCATCCCGGGCTGCGATGCAGGGCATAGGAAGGCGGGCGACGGCCTTGACGTTCTCCAGGGCAGGATCAGGGGAAATGCCAGGGCGATCGCGTCTGCGGCGTACTTCTACGACAAGCAAGCATCGTTGTGCGAGTGCTACCACAGTCTTGGCTGGGGTGCGACCCTGCAGGACGCGAAGATCTTAGCCGAAGCGCTGCTGGTATCTGGGGTCAACTGCCTGGTTCCCCATGGGTTCTTCTACAGCACGCACGCGCTCAAAAAGCACGATGCTCCGCCCTCGTTCTTCTTCCAGATGCCGTACTACAAGCTGTTCCACAAGCTTTCCGATAGGCTTGACCGCATCGGCAGCCTGCTCGAAGGCACCCATCTTGACGCACAGGTCTTTGTGGTCGATCCGCATTCAGGAATCCCGGATAGGGGAGATGTCAGCGTCTACGCGGATATGCTCCAGGCGCTTGCCCAGAACCACATCGACTTCCACATAGTCGACACAGACATCCTCGAGATGGGGCAGATCGGCGACGGCGTTGTCAAGGTCAAAGACGTCTGCGCCCGCGTGGTGGTAGTCCCGCCGATGAAGGTGATGGAGGACCCATTGAGAGAGTGGTTGGAGGCCTTCAGGAAGGGTGGCGGGCGTGTGGTCGAGTGCTCCCGAGGGGCAGACCTGAATCGAGTGCTCGAACAGATCCTGGAGGTCGTGCAGCCGAGTCTCAGCGTGCAGTGCGACGGGAAAGAGCTTGCGGATGTGTACCTTGCCAGGCGAGTGTCGAAGGGCAGATCGCTCTGGTTCGTGCTCAACACGGGCGGTCAGACAGTAGATGCAGAGATGCGTGTGGGACCGGCGGTTGCGACTGAGGGTGTGCAGCTGAGGGAGATCCCGCTTGATCCTGGAGTCCCGTGCGGGTTGCACAGAAGCGAAGACGGTTACAGGCGGTTGATATATCCGTTTGAGTTTTTCGTGATAGAGGCGACAGGGTGCGGTGGCACGGCGGAGTTCGGATCTTCAGCTGAGTGCGGATCCTCAGCCGAGTGCGGACCTTCGGCTGAGTGCGGCGCGGCATCCGACCGCGGTTCTGTGGTCCAGTGCAGCCGTTCCGTCGGAACTGACCTTTCACCACAGTGCGGCCTGCCGTCGTTCTGTGGCATGCTCCCACCTGAGCCCGGCCAGGCAGCCGAAGGTGCCGAGCCGGCCGATTGTGTCACGCAGTCTGACGGCGACACGCTGCCCGACCTCCCGATATTGGAAGTGCCCGTGTCAGGCCCCGCGTCTATACAGCTCAAGAACAAGAACCTCCTCCGCATGTATGAGTGGCAGATGTCCCTTCTGGAGGAAGATGGGCAAATGGCGCAGACTGCTGTCGTGCCTGCAGTGCCCATCAGCGACCAGCTAGAGAAGGGCGGCTTCAGATTTGCGCCCATCAACCAGAAGTTCTTCGGTGCAGTGCCCAAGCTCGAGTGGCCGCCGATGAGAGTCAGATATGAGTTCCAGTTCGACAACGAGTATGACGGCCCAGTCGAGCTGGTAATGGAGCCCGGGTCGATAGCCGGCGAGTGGAAGGTCTTCGTCAATGACTCTGAACCCATCGGTCCCGAGCGACTCGGGCCTACGACTGCCCATGTTCACGGCAGTCTTGGCTGCGACATCACCGAGTGGCTGAGAAAGGGACGCAACTCAATCCGGGTCGACCTGGTTGCCACCAAGGCAAACGATGGTCTGCTCAACTGTCTCTACCTGGCCGGTGATTTCGGAGTCCAGCTCAGGCCGCTGTGTCTGATTCCTCAGAAAGAGACTGGCCGATTCGAGCGATATGAGGAGAATCTCATTCCCTACTACTCCGGCGTCCTTGAGTACACGACTGAGTTCGAGCTTCAGGATGTTCCGACGGCGAGTTCCGCGATTTTGCGTTTCAGCTATGACAGCCCTGACCGCTTCTGCGAAGCGACCGAGGTGTCGGTCAACGGCAGCGAGTTTCAGCCGGTACTCTGGGAGCCGCGCTGTATGAAAGTGAGCGCAGACCTGCTTCGGAAGGGGAAGAACTCCCTGACCACTAGGGTCTACACTGCGCTCCTTCGAGCGTTCGAGGCAATCGGGAGCGATAGCTAAGATGGGCATCGACAGAGAGAGGCTCGTGAGACGGCACAATCCCAGGCTGGGGGCGATAGACAAGCTGTCCCCGTTCACGGTAGGCAACGGGGAGTTCTGCTTCACTGCAGATATCACCGGCCTTCAGTCGTTTCCCGACGTGTACCTTGAGGGAATTCCCCTGTGCACACTGTCCAACTGGGGCTGGCATACTGAGCCCAGACCAGCGAGTATTGCCGGGGAAACCCTGAGGCTCAAGGCGTACGACACCTATGGCCGCACTGTATACTACCCGACCAGCTCAGAGGGCCAGAAGGACCTCTACGATTGGCTCCGAGCCAACCCACACCGACTGCACCTCGGGCAGGTAGGACTTGAGATGCGCCTAGGCGACGGGAGCCTGGCCTCTCCATCGCACGTGGAGTCCATTGAACAGGAGTTGGATCTCTGGACCGGCGTCCTTCGCAGCCGGTTCAGCATAGAAGGCATTCCCGTCTCGGTGGAGACCTGTTGTCACCCAGGACAAGATGCTGTCGCTTTCCGAGTGGAGTCCTCTCTGTTGAGCAGCGGCAGGATAAGGTTGGCGCTGAGATTCCCATACGGGTCAGGGGACATGAGTGCTGCGGATTGGGATCGGCCACACCTTCATTCGACTCACTTGATTCGCATCTCGAGATCAGGTGCGTGCGTGCTCCGTGTAGTCGACGACGAGCAGTACGTCGTCTCAGTGCGCTATCCTGAGGGAACCCGCATCGAGCAAGTCGACCAGCACACGCTAATCTTCTCTGTCCCCGAGTCTGTGACAGTCGCTGAGTTTACGTGCTGCTTCGAGCAGTCACTTCCCAGAGAGGAGCCGCCGTCGTTTGTCGCGGTAAAGGAGGCGTCGGTCGCACACTGGCTGGAGTTCTGGACCGAGGGCGGAGCTGTGGAACTCTCCGAGAGCACAAACCCAGCTGCTGAGGAGCTGGAGCGCCGCATCGTTCTCTCGCAGTATCTCACAGCTATCCAGTGTTCAGGATCTGTCCCTCCGCAGGAGACCGGTCTGACGTGCAACAGTTGGTACGGCAAGTTCCACCTGGAGATGCACTGGTGGCATGCGGCCCATTTCGCCCTATGGAACAGACCATACCTTCTCGAGCGCAGCCTATGGTGGTATCAGTCGATTCACGCAAAGGCCAGAGAGCTTGCAGCGGACCAGGGCTACACAGGAGCGCGCTGGCCCAAGATGGTGGGTCCGGAGGGAGACCAGAGCCCGTCGCCGATTGCCCCTCTTCTCATATGGCAGCAGCCGCATCCGATATTTCTCGCAGAGCTCTGCTACAGGGCGAGGCGCGACGCTGCTGTCCTTCAGGTCTATAGGGAAATCGTGTTCGACTCTGCCGAGTTTATGGCGTCTTTTGCCCACTACGACGAGGCCACCGACCGGTACGTGCTTGGGCCGCCAGTAATCCCCGCCCAGGAGAACCACAAGCCGGAGATCACCATCAATCCGGCTTTCGAGCTTCGCTACTGGAGGTTTGGGCTGGATCTAGCTCAGAGATGGCGCGAGCGCCTTGGACTTCCGAGGAATCCGGCATGGGACGAAGTGCTGTCGAAGCTGCCGCAGATGCCCGTTCGTGATGGCGTGTATCTTGCGCATGAGAACTGCCCGAGCACGTTCGAGTCGTTCAACTACGACCACCCCTCAATGCTTGGAGCCTACGGAGTACTGCCAGGAGATCCGTCGATCGATCCGGAGATCATGCGCTCGACTCTCGAGAGGACGATCAAGGACTGGCGATGGGACCGCACCTGGGGCTGGGACTACCCGATGTGCGCGATGACAGCCGCCCGCCTGGGTCAGGCGAGGACGGCTATAGACATGCTGATGTTTGACAGTGTGAAGAACAGGTACATGGTGAACGGCCACGTTTGGCAGCGTCCGAACCTGCCGCTCTATCTGCCGGCCAACGGAGGACTTCTCGTGGCGATCGCTATGATGGCAGCGGGGTGGGATGGTTTAGGCACGGACGAGGATGGGCGCGACGGCAGCACGTGCCAATGCGGGCGCAAATGTGAGGCAGTGGGCAGAGACGAGGGCAGCGGCGAGGGCAGCGGCGAGGGCAGCGGCGAGGGCAGGGTCGCGGGCAAGGCTGCGGGCAAGGGCAGCTGCCCCCGCGCTCCAGGTTTTCCGGACGATGGCACCTGGAAGGTGTCGTGCGAGAGGATTTTGCCATACGTCTAGCTATTCATATGTCGGGCGGGCTGTGTTGGCCAATGCCTATGCAGATCGTAATCTATTCAAGGAGGGATCAGGGATGACGAGGTCCTGCGTAGCTTGTGTTTTGGCCGCCGTGGTCATTCTGTCCGTCGGAATGGCTTCTGCTCTAGCCCAAGACGCCGCCGATCCCGGGGTTTCCGGTGAGGTCGATCAGCGTGAGATCGACAGGTTGGTGAATGATCTGAAGGCCACAGGCTTTGCGACTGTCATGAAGGCCTCTGACGCCCTCGTGGAGATCGGGGAGCCCAGCATACCCGCGTTGAGGAGATTGCTGGAGTCGGCCTCAGACAAGTGGGTCAGGGTCAAGGTCGTCAACGTCCTGAAGAGAATACCGAGTCCTCAGAGCATCGCTGTGCTGTTCCAGTGCTTGAGCGACCCGGATCCAAACGTCAAGGACGCTGCAGCCTCTGGTATCGTCGACTTCGCCTCTAAAGGCCAGGGTGACGCCGCCTCTCTAATCGCTCCTGCGCTTGTCGATGAGTCAGCATCTGTCCGCAGAGAAGCTCGCAAGATGCTGACCGAGATGGGCTGGACCAGCGAAGACTTCGCCAGGGAACTGACCGCAGCCATCTCCGGGTCTGATGCGACCAAGAGAGCGGTGGCGCTGGAGGAACTCCGTGAGCTCGGGCCTGCGGCCGGCTCAGCCATGCCGCATCTCATGAACTTGCTCAGCAGCCCTGACCTCGACCTCAGGTCCACAGTGGCTCTCCTGGGCGCAGTCATTTCGATCGGCGGCGCACAGATCGAGGATATCTATCCGCAGCTTCAGGCCATATTGCTGAAAGGAGACGAGGCATCGGTGGAACAGTCAATCGACATGCTGCTGAGCACCGGCTGCTCAGTCGAAGAAATCGCAGCTCCTATGGTCGACCTGCTCCGCAATGGCGACGAGGATGTGAGAAGCAAGGCGATAGACGCCCTTGTCCAGCTGTCTCGCAGGCGTCCAAGTGCGGCGCGCGTTCTCGTTTCAGTGCTCGAAGATGAGAGCAACGATCTGTCCGTAAGAACCGCCGCGTATAGGGCTCTTGAAGATCTCTTGCCGCACTTCGAGGATCTAGACCGGGGACCGGTTGCGGTCAAGGTCAGTGAAGGCGTGTACGTGGGATGGCGGCTGTTGGCGACCGATCCTTCAGACATATCGTTCGAGGTTTACCGTGACGGAGTAAAGATCACGCCTGAGCCGATTACCAGTAGCACGAACTTGCTCGATCCTGATGGACGCCTCGATTCGCTCTACCAGGTAAATGCCATAGTCGACGGCAAGGTGTGGTCTCAGACCCCGCAGTTCGCGGTGTGGGAGAAGCCTTACCTGTCCATCCCCCTCGAGAAACCGCAGGGCGGAGTCTCAAAGGACGGGGTGATCTACTCCTACGAGGCGAACGACGCCGGCGCGGCAGACCTTGACGGCGATGGGGAGTACGAAATAGTCCTCAAATGGGACCCGACGAATGCCCACGACAACGCTCATGACGGCTATACCGGGGAAGTATACCTCGATGCATACAAGCTCAACGGCACCCGCCTCTGGAGAATCAACCTTGGGAAGAACATACGTGCAGGTGCGCACTATACCCAGTTCATGGTCTACGATCTCGACGGCGATGGCAAGGCTGAGGTGGCGTGCAAGACGGCAGACGGGACTGTCGACGGCCTCGGCCAGGTGATCGGCGATCCCAACGCAGACTACCGCACTTCAGTCGGCCGAATACTCTCAGGCCCTGAGTACCTGACCATATTCGAAGGAGAGACCGGCAAGGCGCTCGTGACCGTAGACTACGAGCCGCCGCGAGGAAGGGTGTCCGACTGGGGCGACAACTACGGGAACAGGGTGGACCGTTTCCTGGCCTGCATAGCGTATCTGGACGGGAAGATGCCCAGTCTGGTCATGTGCAGAGGATACTACACCCGGACCGTGCTCGTTGCTTACAACTGGAGAGATGACAAGCTCACGAAGGTCTGGACCTTCGATTCGAACAAAGGCTATCCGCAGTATGAAGGCCAGGGGAATCACAACCTGAGCGTTGCGGACGTGGACTTCGACGGGAAAGACGAGATCATCTACGGAGCCTGTGCGATAGATCACGACGGGACCGGCCTATACAACACCCGCCTTGGTCATGGGGATGCAATGCACCTAGGATACCTGGACCCTGACAGACCTGGATTCCAGGTGTTTGCGGTGCATGAGCCCAAGCCCAACCCTGCAGGGATCGAGTTCAGGGACGCAGCCACTGGCGAACTCCTCTGGGGAATCCCGACAGACTACGACGTCGGGCGAGGCCTGTGCGCTGACATAGATCCGCGCTATCCCGGCGAGGAGGCGTGGGCTGCGAACAGCGCACTGTACAGCTGCAAGGGGGATATCATCTCCCATACGAGACCGTCTTCCATCAACTTCGCGATCTGGTGGGACGGCGACCTTCTGCGCGAGCTCCTCGACAGCAACAGAATAGACAAGTGGGATTACACCAAATCCACGACAGTGAATCTCATGACTGCCGCAGGATGCTCCTCAAACAATGGCACCAAGGCGACTCCCTGCCTGCAGGCAGACATCCTTGGCGACTGGCGCGAGGAAGTCATCTGGAAGACTGCCAATAGCTCGGAGCTGCGGATATTCACGACGACACATCTGACGGATTACCGCATTCCTACGCTGATGCATGACCACGTCTACAGACTGGGTGTCGCATGGCAGAACGTTGCTTACAACCAGCCTCCGCATACCGGATTCCACCTCGGACACGGCATGACTCTTCCGGAGCTGGTGTGGCACGACGTGAAGGAAGCGTTGCGCAAGCATTCGGCGATTGTGTCTGAGGGCGGGCAGGACTGACGAGCTGCGGCGGGCCGAGTCGGCAGTCCCAAAGGCGGGTCAGCCGCGATAGTCTCGGCCAGGCTGGTCAGGCCAGGTTTATCAGACCGGGCCTGGCTCATCAGACCGGGCCAGGCTGGTCAGGCCAGGCCTATCATATCGGGCCAGGCTGGTCAGGCCGACAGAAAGGGGTTCTCGTAGGGTGTCTCGGATCATCATTGACGCTTCGGACTTCATAGACGGGATCGAGGAAGGATACGCACTAGCCGACGAGCGGTTCACGGGCGGACAGTGGCTGCACAACAACATCGGGCTGACCATGGACTACCCGCAGTTCAAGACAAAGGACCACAGAGTCCGGTCCTACGGGCCCCCTGGTCCTGTGTCAGATGTGATAAAGGATGTCTCAGTTCGCAAAGAGGTTCTTGAGGGCGGCAGGTACTACCTGTTCGTGAGAAGCCACGGACAGGAGGGAAGCGGGTTTCAGGTCACTGTCAATGGACAGACGGATTCGCACCTGTTCGGCACGTCGCCCCTCTCCTGGAGCAGAGGCGATATCTATGACCTCGAGAATGGGCAGGTCGAGGTGACGATTCATGTTGTCAGTCCAGTGCCCTGCCTCGACGTGATTGTCCTGAGCACTGACCAGGACTTCGACTGCGACAGCATACCAAGGGAGAGCTTCCCCGCTGAAGCGGAAATGCTCCGGGAGTACGCGCTGCCCGGCTGCCATACCGTCAAGTTCGGCGCACTCACCTCAGACGGCAAAATCGGGTTTGTGGCGTTCGGCAGGGACTGGTCAGCCTTGGCATACGACCACGAGGGTCGCAGACTGTGGCAATACGACGCACCGCCCCTCGAGGAGCTCATGAAGAACCGCGGCGGCTTCGAGCCGCCAGGGGTCGTATGGGACATGGACGGCGACGGGAGAGGCGAGGTCATTCACTGGCGGCACGTCGACGGCGAAGGCAAGCTTGTCGTGGCAGATGGGGAGACCGGGAGCATCAAGGCGCAGACCAAGTTCCCTTCCGTGCCGCCGGAAGCGTGCAACAACTACAGGATAGCAGTGGCGAGACTGGCGCCCGGTCACCCCAGAAACGTGGTCGTTCTTGCAGACTCAGGCGGCACCATTTCCATCAGCGCGTATGATCATCAGCTTAACCTGCTGTGGCGCCACACGGAGTACAGGAAGAAGGACAACCTCGGACACTACCTGTACCCAAAGGACGTGGACGGAGACGGTCTGGACGAGGTGTTCGTTGGAGCGATGTTGCTTGACTCCAACGGCAACGTCTTGTGGGACCGGCTGGATGCAGACAACAATGATCACATCGACAGCATGCGGTTTGCCGACATGGACGGTGACGGCCGCGAGGAAGTAGTAGCGGCCTACTCCGGACTCGGAGCCTACGTGCTGAGGGCTGAGACAGGAGAGGTCCTTTGGTCCGGTCCTGCGGAGCACACCCAGCAGATAGAGGTCGGGGACTTCCTCGATTCTATCCCAGGACCCCATGTCGCCGCTGGAGCGCGTATCTACTCCTCGGGCAAGCATTACCTGTACTCGCAGATATACTGGTACGATTCGCAGGGCAGGCTGGTGAAGAAGTGGCCGGCCTCGTCCCTGAACGGCAATCCTGACTTCGTCAAGGGCGACTGGACGGGCAGCGGGACGGACACTCTGTTCTGGTATAGGTTCAAGATCGGGCGAGACGGTGCGGGCGTACTGTTCTTCCCCGACCAGGTCTACCACATGTTCGACTTCATGGGCGAGGGGGCGGAGGACGTCATAACGCTCACCCCTTCGAGGCTGAGGATCTACGGATGCAGAACCGCCAAACGCGATCCGGCCAGGGCAAAGCGTGATGTGGATTACATGTACAGAAAGGTGGCCAACCACACCCACTACTAGTTACCATGGGAGGATGATATGAATGGCAGAGCAGATCGGGCGCAAGGTTTGGATCATCCCGGACGGATACCTTCCGGAGCGGAGCAGCGGGTATTTCGTGAGTCACGAGGCTGTGTGTGTCGTCAATCTCGGCGATGAAGACGCGCACCTTTCGATCACTGTGTACTTCGAGGATCGCGAGCCTCTGACTGGCTTTGCCGCGACATGCGAGGCTCGAAGGACGAACCATGTGCGCCTCGACATGATAGCCAATTCGAAGGGGGAGAAGATACCGGTCGGTGTCCCGTATGCTCTTAAGGTAGAGAGCGATCAGCCTGTGGTCGTCCAGCACAGCCGCATGGACACTACTCAGGCCGAGATGGCTCTGATGACCACAATCGCCTATCCGGTCTAAGATATTCACCGAGGGTCTTCTCTATAGATTCTCTGGAGGATTCGCATAGAGGACCTCTCTTGAGATGCCCTCTGGAGGATTCGTCCAGAGACTCTCTCGAGATGTCCTGCGGATGCCATCTCCGGAGGCTTCTCTTGAGGTCTTTACTTAGGATGGGGGACGGGACCCAGAGACTGCCGCATGATTATCTCGACAGACATGACGGTTTTCGCAGGTCTGGTTGCGACTCCGTCCATGAGCTGAAGGAGTCTCAGGCCGGCCATCGTTCCCATCTCGCGTCGGAACACCCTCACAGTGGTGAGTGCCGGCGTGATGTGTGCGGCGGTCTCGATGTCGTCGAATCCAGCCACGGATATCTCATCCGGTATTGCGATCTTGAGCTCGCTCAGTGCGCGCACTGAGCCGATTGCAAGTGCGTCCGTCGGTGCGAATATCGCAGTCGGCCTAGGGTCTGCGTTTGCGAAGATTCGCTTGGTTGCCTCATATCCTTCGGCGAAGCTGTACCGGGGTTCACAGACAGTCAGCATGTTGCCGGTGAACCGTATGCCTGCTTCCTCCAGAGCCTGGCGGTAACCTTCGAATCTCTCCCGCAGAGACCCGTGGCTCATCGGGCCGTTAAGGCAGTGGATCCGCCTGTGTCCGAGTCTGATCATCTCGCGGACCATGGCGCGGGCACCAGTCAGGTTGTTGTTGACCACGCAGTCGATCTCTCGGTCGAGCATGTCGTTGTCTATCATGACGAGCGGAACTCCGGCTTCTTTGACTGTTCGAGCGAGTTCGACATCATCCGCTGTATACCCGACGAACACCATTCCGTCCAGCTTGGCTCGGAGCAGCTCCTGTATGATCTGCCGGTTCTCCGCAGCGTCTCCGCTCACAGATCGAAAGATGACGTTGTGCTTGCATCCAGATAGGCCTTCCTCGAGCCCGCTTATGACAGCGCCGTAGAAGTGGTCGGCTGCCAGGTCACCGATGATGCGGGCGAAGATGATGCCTATTGTCTTTTGCACAGAGTACTCCTTGGACAGGATTCTGCCCTTGTGCTCGTAGCCGAGCTTGTTCACAGCGGCTAGCACTCGCGAACGAGTGTCCACAGACACGCCGTCTCGATGGTTCAGAACTTTCGACACGGTTGCGGGCGAAACGCCTGCTGCAGCAGCGACATCCGCCATTTTCACGCCGGCGATTTTCACGCTCGCCATTCTCATGTCTTGCATCGCCTGACCTACTTTCTGAGACTGTGGCTGGGCACTCGTGTGGCGCCTGTGGCGCCACACGAGTGAAGCCAACTGGTGCACGCGTCTTAGAAGTGTTCGAGTATGGTAGTGACCGACGTAGTTGCTAGTCGATCAGGGTCACCGTGCCCCACAGATTCGGGAACTGGAAGGTGTTGACGGCCTTGCTGGTCGCCCAGAAGGTTCCACCAAACTCCAGGTCATACACGGTGTAGTTGAACCCGATCTTCTGTCCTGCTGAGAAGCCAGCCAGTCCGAGAGCTGACGCAGGGACTACGACCTCGATCGTGTATCCGATGTCATCGACGTTCAGTCCGGCCTCGACGCCAGGGACTGCTCCATAGAGGGTTGCCTCGATCGCGTCGCCATCACGATGCCACTGTCCGACGTAGACCCCAGTTCCGTCATCGCCACCGCCGCCAGGGCAGACCCAGTACTGAGCATCGTGGATGTTGTATCCCTCGCCCTTGTGGTTGTCACCGTCAATGAACAGCTCGACAGTGTCGACAGCCCAGAACTCAGCCGGCTTCGGCACAGAGATGGTTCCATCGACGACTCTGACGAAGAAGTAGAGGTTGTTCTCATCCCAGGCCATCCACAGAGCGCTCTTGGGGATAACGTCGAAGCTGTCGCCGGTGTACATCGGGTCGGCCATCCACTTCATGATCGTTTCCCACTCATCAGAAAAGCCGTCGAGGGTGATTTCGCCTTCTAGTTTCACGGCAACGCTCGTCTTGAACGGGACTTCCTCAGCATAGGCTGCAGTTGCGAGGACCGCTATGAGCGCCATGGCTACTACGATTACACTTCTTCTCATGGTTTGTAGAACCTCCTTGTGGTGTTAGTGAATGGGACCTTCTCTGGACTCGACTCGTTGTGATCGTGTGATCTCTCCCACCACCCCCTCCAGCAGTGGCCGGGTTCTTCTCCGATCGGAATCACCCCTTTAGGCCCGACAGTGCAATTCCCTTGATGAAGTACCTTTGAGCTGCCATGAACACCATCAGACAGGGGAGCAGGACTATGACCGATGCCGCCATCAGCAGGTGGTCCTCACTGCCATACTGCCCCTGAAAGATGCGAAGTCCGAGTGCCAGTGTCTTCTTTGCATCAGACGTCAGGTAGATCAATGGGCCGAAGAAGTCGTTCCACGCACCCATGAACGTAAACACTGCGACCGTGATCAGGGCAGTTCGGGTGAGAGGCATCATGATGTGCCACCAGATCTGCAGATAGCCGCATCCATCAATCCTTGCTGCGTCGTCCAGCTCCCGGGGGATGCCCAGGAGGAACTGCCTCAACAAGAAGATGTAGAACGCAGAGCCGAACGCGGCCGGCAGGATCAGAGGCACATAGGTGTCAAGCATGCCAAGGTTGCGCCAGATGACGTACATCGGGATCATCTTCACGCTTCCCGGCAGCATCATGCTGGCCAGCAGCACTCCGAACCAGAAGTCCCTCAGCTTGAAGTTCATGCGGGCAAACCCAAAGGCCACGAAGCCGCAGGAGATGACTTCGAGAACAATGCACGAGACTGTAATGAACGACGTGTTGAGAGTGTATCTGAGGAACGGAAGAGAGTTCCATGCCTCGGCGTAGTTCTCGAAGCGCATCGGATTAGGGATCAGCTTGGGCGCTTGCGTGTAGAGCTGTTCCACATCTTTGAGCGAAGTGGATACCATCCAGACGAACGGCGCTATGAAGATGACGCCCAGCCCGATCGCGAGTATGTGGAGCAACACGCTCTGAACGGCGCGGACAGCCTTGATGTGACCGGGTTTGGTTGCTCTAGCTGCGACTGTGCTCTGTGAGACTGTCACGACTCATCACCCCCTTGGGCTGCTTCGTAGTAGACCCAGCGCCTGCTGCCGATCAGCTGGATAATGGTGAAGATCATGATGATCCCAAACAGGATCCATGACAGCGCTGCAGCTGAGCCCATCCTGTACCATTCGAACGCCTGACGCCAGATCAGGAGCCCCAGCACGAGCGACGAGTCAGCGGGGCCGCCGCCGGTCATGATGAAGTTGGCTGCGTAGTTTTGGAAGTACCCGATGATCCCCATAGTTACCTGGAAGAACATCGTGGGCGAGATCATGGGGAGTGTTATCTTGGTGAACTTGGTCCACGCGGATGCACCGTCTATCTCAGCCGATTCGTAGAGCTGGACGGGCACGTTCTTGAGCGCAGCCAGGAAGACGACCATCCCGCCGCCGACGAGGAACATCTGCATCAACACCAGTGATGGTTTCGACCAGGCCTCACTCTTCAGCCACGAGAGGGGACCGAGGCCGAAGAGACCCAGGAACATATTGGCCAGGCCGTTCTTGCTGGGATCGAGTATCCAGGTCCACACCATCATCAAGCTGATACCTGAAACGACTGAGGGGAGGTAGTACACGGTCCTGAAGATTGAGACACACTTGAGATTGCTGTTGACCAGCAGTGCAAGGCCAAGGGCCATGGCGGTGCACAGAGGGATGTTCAGAGCAGCCATGTAAATCGTGTTGTACAGAGCCGTCCGGACTCGCTCATCGTAGAAGAGATCAATGAAGTTGTCGAATCCGATGTACCGCGGCCTCCCAAGTATGTTCCAATTGGACAGACTGATTCGGATGCTGAAGAGCATCGGGTACAGGGTCAGGGCGAAGAAACCGAACAACCACGGGAAAATGAAGATGTACCCCCAGATGTTTTCGATTCTCTCCAGTCTTGAACCCGGCAGTTTGAGTTTAAGCATCGGCTGGTCCTCCTCTGTCTTGCACGCCGCGGCCGCACGCTACCGACTGAGAGCTTTATCGATCTGTGTGATCACTCTCGATGTGAAGACTTCGCTTGCAGGCTTGTTGGCCAGGACGACTTTGTCGAAGTACGAGTGGATCACGTTCCACGCCTCCTGAGCCTGCGGGAAGCCTCCATAGATATATCCGCTGTTGATGCACTCAGTCATCACTCTGAAGAAGTCGGAATCATCGCCCGCTGCCGGTCTTGACGGCGGAGTCCTCAGCTCCTGATACCTCTTCCTCTGGACGTCTTCCGAGGCCAGGTACTTCAGCAGTTCCCAAGCAGCGTCCTTAACCTTGGAGGAGACGTTTATCGCTACGATGTGTCCCCATACAGGTACACCTTGCTTCGCCACAGGACCAGAGGGTACGGGTGCGATGCTCCAGTTGAAGCTGGCCCGCTTGTGGAAAATTGAGTTCGAATAGGTGTGATGGAAGCACATGGCCAAGTTGCCCATCTCGAACTGCTCGTTTGTCGCTGTCCTCTCCGCAAAGGTCGGCATGATGTGATGCTTGTTCGACAGGTCTGCGATCCACTGGACAGCATCGAGACCGGCTTTTGTGCCTATCAAGCAGCTCTTTCTGTCTTCGCTCCACAGGGTTGAGCCGTAGCCTCTCATGATCAGGTCTACGAACTGGTCACCCCAGACGGTCGGGCAGATCAGGCCGAATTGGTCGATGATTCCGTCGCCGTCTCTGTCCTCCACGAACTTGGCGCCGACCTCAACCAGCGTGTCAAAGGTCCATGTCTCATCGGGATACGGAATGCCGTACTTATCAAACATGTCTTTGTTGTAGAAGAGAATCTGGCAGCCGGCGTTGATGGGTAGGCCGTAGAGGGGACCTTTGCCGACTGCGACACCGTCAAACCGCCCGGCGTCGACTACCTTGGGGAAGAACCCATCGAGAAGTTCCGGCTCCCGTGCCACGTAGGGGTCGAGAACCTCAAGCACCCCATACCCGGCCCACTCAGGCAGCTCGCTGACGTTGAGTACGTCGGGAGCTGTCCCTGCCGACAGCTGGGTGATCAGTTTGCTCGTGTAGTCTCCCCACGCGGAGGTTTCGAGCTGCACCTCGATGTCCGGATGGAGCCTGTTGAACTCCGCAATGATCTCCTTCTCCACCACTTCTTCCTCGTGTGTCAGCCATGTCGAATACCTCACGACCGTCTTGGCTGCGGCCAGTCCAGGCAAGGCGCTGACCAGGACGAGCATGACAACCAGCAGCCCAACGACACCCCTAACGCTCCTCATCGACACCACCCTTTCTTCATTTCTGAAGGATTATCGCCATGCATCATGCAGTGAGACTGCCGCCATGCATCACGCAGTGGGTCTACGGCTATGCATCAAGCATCAGGACAATGGTCATGCATCAAGCATCAGGACAATGGCCATGCTTCATGCATCAGGACGATGGTCATGCATCAAGCATCAGGACTATGGCCATGCATCGAGCATCAGGACTATGGCCATGCATGGTGACCATCGCCATGCATGGCCATTGCATCACCGGCCGAGAGCCTTGTCAATCTGCGAAATCACTCTCGATGTGAAGATCTCCTTTGCCGGCTTGTTGGCGAGAACGACCCGGTCGAAATACGAGTGGATTACGTTCCACGCTTCCTGTGCCTGCGGGAAACTCGTATAGACGTACCCGGTGGAGATGGCCTCAGACATCAACTGGAAGAACACCGAATCATCGCCTGCATCCGGTCTTGACGGAGGAGTTCTCAGCTCGCGATACCTCTTTTCCTGAACCTCTTTCGAGATAAGGTACTTTATGACCTCAAACGCTGCGTCTTTGACCTTTGAGTTGGCGTAGATGGCGATCGGGTGCCCCATCACAGGCACACCGACCTGACCGGAGGGACCTACCGGCAGCGGCGCAATACCCCAGTTGAAGCTCGCCCGCTTGTGAAAGATCGAGTTCGCGTAGGTGTGGTGGATCACCATGGCCAGGTTGCCCATTTCGAACTGCTCAGTCGTCGCTGTCCGCTCTGCAAAGGTAGGCATTATGTGGTTCTTATTTGAGAGGTCCGCAATGTATTGAACTGCGTCGAGGCCTGCCGGCGTTCCTATCAGGCAGTTCTTCCTGTTTTCGCTCCACAGGGTTCCGCCGAAGCCTCTCATGATCATGTCCACGAACACGTCGTTCCAGACATTCGGGATGATGAGGCCGAACTGATCGAAGATCCCATCGCCATCGCGATCCTCGACAAACTTCGCTCCGACCTCGACCAAGGTGTCAAACGTCCAAGTCGAGTCCGGATACGGTATGCCATATCTGTCGAACATGTCTTTGTTGTAGAAGAGGATGTAGCAGCCGGCGTTCATAGGCAGGCCATAGAGGGGACCCTGACCGGTCACGGTGCCGTCGTATCGTGCGAAGTCTACGACTTTAGGGAAGAACACATCAAGAAGGCCTGGTTCCTTGGCTATGTATGGTCCGAGGTCCTCAAGCACTCCAAAGGCGGCCCACTCAGCCAGTTCGCTCACGTTGATCACGTCAGGGGCAGTGCCTGCAGACAACTGGGTAATGAGCTTGCTGGTGTAGTCCGCATACGCGCAGGATTCGAGCTGTATCTCGATGTTCGGGTGGGTCTTGTTGAATGCCTCGACAATCTCCTTCTCTACCGCTTCCTCCTCGTGTGTGAGCCATGTCGAATACCTCACTACCGTCTTGCCTGCCGCCAAAGCTGTCGTGGCGAAAGCGACAAACATCACGACCAGCAGCCCGGCGATAACTCTTGAGCGCCTCATTGAGACCATCCTTTCTGTCTGTCCTTAGCCTGTTTGTCCTTGGCCTGATTGTCGGGCCTGGTTACCCCCGGCCTGTTCGTTGCGGGCCGGGGGGTGTCCTCGACCCGATCGTTCGGCCTGGTTGTCTTCGGCCTATTGCTGTCGGCCTCAGTGTCCTCGGCCGGCCTGTCCTGGCCCTGGTTCCCTCGGCCTGTCGATTCTTGGCCTGAGTGCCCTCGACCCGATCGTTCGGCCTGGTTGTCTTCGGCCTATTGCTGTCGGCCTCAGTGTCCTCGGCCGGCCTGTCCTGGCCCTGGTTCCCTCGGCCTGTCGATTCTTGGCCTG